>Ga0183260_10000402_pt1 | contig 36233 bp, 38 predicted proteins | sample AntDrymUQ4972206_2_FD_129768 | JGI IMG/M metagenome (GOLD analysis project Ga0183260, IMG submission 129768) | Polar desert sand microbial communities from Dry Valleys, Antarctica - metaG UQ497 (22.06) (version 2) (version 2) | ecosystem: Environmental > Terrestrial > Soil > Desert | place...
ACGAGGACTTTCGCCGCCACCGACCAAGTGTAGGAACGGGATCCGATGTCATTCGTCACGAAAGTAGGCCGGTTTGCTTGCAAGATCGGCGCGTGTCGATAAGAGTCCCCTCGAAACCGCCACGGACGACGACCGAAAGGAATGACCTTCATGGATCGATTCAACGCTCTCGGACGCGGGATGCAGATCATGCTTGTCGGAGGCGTGCTCCTCTTCATCGACCTCTTCTTCCGCTGGCAGGAGGTCGAGATCGACCTCGGGCCACTCGGAGAGCAGAGTGCCGGCGTGAGCGCGTGGGACAACTTCCTCGGCATCGTGCTGGGCCTGCTCACGATTGCGCTCATTGTTTGGATCGTCCTTCAACTCGCAGCGGTCGACATCCCACTGCCTGTCTCGGGTGCGATGGTGGCGGCGGTGCTGGGAGGGCTGATCCTGCTGGTCGCGATCCTCAAGAACCTCACCGACGACTACTCGACGATCTGGAGCTACGTCGGAGTCGTTCTCGCGGCAGTCATCGCTTTCGGCGCGTGGCAAGTCATCGAAGGCGCCGGCGGAATGAACACCCTTAGGAGCGAGATGCCGAGCAGGACGGCGTCCTCCACGATGGATTCCCCGTCGCCAATGACCCCGCCGCCGCCGGTGGTCGGACCTGAGGTCGCTCCTCACGAGCGTGCACCAATGACCGAGCCGGAGTCCTCGGCTGCGTCCGAACCAGAAGTGGCGCCGGACGAGCCGGAAGCGGCAGCGGGCGACGAGCACGACCATCCGCACGACCACCCACACGAGCGTCGCGACACGTAGCCACTCGAACGACCGACGCCCGCCGTGGGCACATGCTCGCGGCGGGCGCGCCAGTCGACGCGCAAAATCCGCAATTCGCGAGTACCGTCTGTAGCGAAGGGCCCCGCAGAACCGTACTCCCGAAAGGACGTGCCATGGACAGGATCACGAGCCTCTCGACCGGCTCGAAGATCGTTCTCGGCTGCGGCGTCTCGCTCTTCTTCTCGCTCTTCGTCACCTGGCAGAACCTCCAGGTCGACTTCGGGCAAGCAGGCATCGCCACGCTGACGCTCGACGGATGGGACTTCTGGGGACTGCTGATCGGGCTCTTGGCCGTCGGGATCGTGGCCCTCGTGGTCGTCGTGCACGCGACCGAGGTCGAGGTCTCGGAAGACATCCCCTGGGAAGGAGTGATGCTCGGGCTCGGAGGCTCGAGCTTCGGGCTGACGCTCCTGAGAACCTCACCGACCCCGACTCGGCTGGATGAGCTACCTCGGCCCTGCTCTCGCGGCGGGCGTCGTCGCGGGCGCATACTTCGACTGGTCGACGGAGCGCGGGTGGGAGCGTCAGTTCAGCCGCTTGAGCAGGAGCACTCGATCTTCGCCGGGCCCGTCGTAGTCCTCCACCACGCGATCGACCTGAAAGCCGAGTGCCTCGTGGAAGGCCACCGACTCCTCGTTCGCCGGTGAGGTGACGCAGCGGACCACGGACCTCCCCTCGCCCAGCACCTCCACGAAGAATCGCTCATAGAGCGTGCGACCGACTCCCGCGCCCCGGTGCTCCGGAGACACGCCGACGAAGTGGATGTACGCCTCTTCCGGATCGGTCTGCGAGAGAAACCCGCACACGAACCCGGCGAGGTCGCCGTCCGCGTCCTCGGCCACGAAGCTCGTCCCCTCGAAGTGGAGGAAGAAGAGCCGCGGCAGCATGGGCGCCATCTCGCGACCGCCCCACCACACGTTCACGCGACCGATCACCCGCCCGTAGTCGGACGGCTTCGCGCGCCGGATCGCGAGAGAGTTACTCGTCGGTCGCGGGCTCGTCGGGCGACTCGTCGTCGGGCGCACCAACCGTCGCGGGCACGGGCGGACCCTCGATGATCTTGATCACGACCGGAGGCTCGTCGTCGACCGGATTATCCCGGCGGTCGATCACGACCGTCGAGGACGCGGACAACTCCTGGCCGAGGATGAAGTCGGCGAGCGGGTCCTCGATCAGGCGCTGGATCGCGCGGCGCAGCGGCCGCGCCCCCATCGACGGGTCGTAGCCCTGCTCCACCAGGAGCTCGCGTGCCTCGTCCGTGAGCTCGATGACCGTGCCGTGCTTCGCCATCTCCTCGCGCACGCGCTTCATCAACATGTCGACGACCTGGAGGATCTCCGCGCGCTCGAGCTTGTGGAAGACGATGACCTCGTCGATGCGGTTCAGGAGCTCGGGCCGGAAGACCTTCTTGAGCTCCGACATGACCCGCTCCTTCATCTCGTCGTAGGAGAGGCCGCCTTCGTCGCCCATCGAGAACCCGAGCGTCTGGTTCTTCGAGATCTGCGCGGCGCCGAGGTTCGAGGTCATGATCACGATCGTGTTGCGGAAGTCGACCTTCCGCCCCTGCGCATCCGTGAGCTTCCCCTCTTCCAGGATCTGCAGGAGGATGTTGAACACATCCGGGTGGGCTTTCTCGATCTCGTCGAGGAGGACGACCGAGTAGGGCTTGCGACGAACTGCCTCGGTGAGCTGGCCGCCCTCGTCGTAGCCGACGTAACCCGGCGGCGAGCCGACGAGGCGGGACACGGAGTGCTTCTCCATGTACTCCGACATGTCCACCTGGATCATCGCGTCCTCGTCACCGAACAGGAACTCGGCGAGCGTGCGTGCGAGCTCGGTCTTCCCCACGCCGGACGGGCCGAGGAAGATGAACGAGCCGGTCGGGCGCTTCGGATCCTTGATGCCGGCGCGGGCGCGCCGGATCGCCTTCGAGACGGCCACGATCGCCTGGTGCTGTCCGATGACGCGCTTGTGGAGCTCGTCCTCCATCCGGATCAGCTTCTGCGACTCGGCTTCGGTGAGCTTGAACACCGGGATCCCAGTCCACATGGAGACGATGTCGGCGATCTCGTCCTCGCCGATCTCGGGCTGCTCGTCGTCCGCCTGGTTCCGCCAATCGTCCTCGAGCTCCTTCTTCTTCTGCGTCAGCTTCCGCTCCTTGTCGCGGAGCTGTGCGGCCTTCTCGAACTCCTGCGCCTCGATCGCGGCTTCCTTGTCCGCGCGCACCTTTTCGATCTCGTCCTCGAGCTCGCGGTAGCGCGGCGGCGCGGACATCGTGGCGATGCGGACGCGCGAACCGGCCTCGTCGATCAGGTCGATGGCCTTGTCCGGGAGATAGCGATCCTGGATGTAGCGCTCGGCGAGCTGGGCCGCGGCCGACAGCGCGTCGTCGGAGATCTTGCAGCGGTGATGCGCCTCGTAGCGGTCGCGCAGGCCGCGCAGGATGAGCACGGTCTCGTCGATCGTCGGCTCGTTGACCCGCACCTGCTGGAAGCGCCGCTCGAGCGCGGCGTCCCGCTCCAGGTACTTGCGGTACTCGTCCAGGGTCGTCGCGCCGATGGTCTGCAGCTCGCCACGTGCGAGCGCAGGCTTGAGAATCGAAGCCGCGTCGATCGCGCCCTCTGCGGCACCGGCGCCGACGAGGTTATGGAGCTCGTCGATGAAGAGGATGATGTCGCCGCGCTGAGAGATCTCCTTCATGACCTTCTTGAGGCGCTCCTCGAACTCTCCGCGGTACTTCGACCCGGCGACGAGCGCGGCGAGGTCGAGGGAGTAGATCTGCTTCCCCTTCAGGAGCTCGGGAACCTGGCCCGCGGCGATCCGCTGTGCGAGACCCTCCACGACCGCGGTCTTGCCGACGCCCGGCTCACCGATCAAAACCGGATTGTTCTTCTGCCGGCGCGACAGGATCTGCATGATCCTCTCGATCTCGGTCTGACGACCGACGACCGGGTCGAGCTTGCCCTCGACGGCCTGCTTCGTGAAGTTACGGCCGAACTGGTCGAGGAGCTTCGAGCTCTTCGTCTTCTCGCCCGGAGGCGCACCCGCGCCCGCCTGACGGCGGCCCGGACCCGACAGCATGCGGATGATCTCGTTGCGGATCTTTTCCGCATCCGCGTCGAAGTCGAGCAGGATTCGCGCAGCGACGCCTTCGTTCTCGCGCACGAGCCCGAGCAGGATGTGCTCGGTGCCGATGTAGTTGTGACCCAGGGAAAGGGCCTCGCGCAGCGCCAGCTCGAGCACCTTCTTGGCGCGCGGCGTGAAGGGAATCTGACCGGTGGTGACCTCGTCACCTTGGCCGACGATGCGTGCGACCTGGGCGCGAACCTCCTCCACCGTGATGTCGAGCGATTCGAGGACGCGGGCAGCGAGACCCTCCTCTTCGCGGAGCAGGCCGAGGAGAATGTGCTCGGTCCCGATGTAGTTGTGCTTCAGCGCCCGCGCCTCGTCCTGCGCGAGAACCACAACCTGCCTGGCTCGTTCGGTGAATCGCTCGAACAACCTTCGACCCTCCTTTCCCCTTGTTCGTCTCCGGAGGCCGCCGGGGTTTGCCGCGCTCCGGGTCGAAGGTGAGGTCTGATCGTAGCCGACTGCCTCAGGGTCGGGTCCTTGCAGAACTGTTCTCGGATTCTCATCGGCTTGTAATTCCCCTTCCCTGAGTCGGGAGGCGGCCAGTCGTGAATCTCCGACCAAGCATCTAGTCTTCAGCGCGCCTTGAAGGTTCTGCTCACCGGGTCCTCTGGCCAGATCGGCACGAACCTCGCCCTCCGGCTTCGGCGCGATGGGCACGAGGTGTTCGGGATCGACAAGAGGCAGAACACGTGGACCGACGAGTTCCCGTACCTCCTCCAGGATCTCGCCGGTCACTACGCGCCGTTCCGCGGCGGCATCAACGGTGTGGAGTACCCCAGGGTGGACCTCGTCGTCCACCTCGCTGCGCACGCAAAGGTGCATCAACTGGTCCGGCAGCCACACCGCGCGCTGGAGAATGCGGTCATGACCTTCAACGTCCTCGAATACGCGCGCTTGCTGCACATCCCGATCGTCTTCTCCTCGAGCCGCGAGGTGTACGGCGACGTCCATCGCTTCGACGAGTACCGCGAGCAGGTCGCCGACTTCGCGTACGCGGAGAGCACGTACTCGGCGTCGAAGATCGCCGGTGAGGCGTTCATCTACTCCTACGCGCGCTGCTACGGCCTGCCGTATCTCGTATTCCGCTTCTCCAACGTCTACGGCCGCTACGACAACGACCTCGGCCGCATGGTCAGGGTGATTCCGCTCTTTATCCACTCGATGCTGCGAAACGAGCCGATCACGATCTACGGCGGCCGCGACAAGACCCTCGACTTCACCTATGTCGACGACTGCATCGAGGGGATCGTGCGCGGGGTCGAAGCGCTCGCGGAAGGCAGAGTCGTCAACCAGACGATCAACCTCGCGTACGGGCAGGGAAACACTCTCGTCCACTGCGCGGAGCGGATCGCCGCCGAGCTGGACACCGACCCGCAGATGACGATGGCGCCGTCCTTGCTCGGCGAGGTGACCCACTACGTCGCCGATCTCTCCAAGGCCCGCGACCTTCTCGGCTACGACCCACAGGTGCCTCTCGACGAGGGAATCGCGCGTGCGGTCGCCTGGTTCCGCGAGCACCGAGCGGCGCACCCCGAAGAGGACGTCCCTGTGTCCGCGGACCACGAGGGGAAGCTCGGCTCCCCCGTATGGAAGTCCGCCGCCGCGAGGTAGTCCATGCTACTCGGGTTCGACCGCCACGCCGTTCAGGCGGCTTGGGCGCGGCGTCGCGGCAGCCTCGGCGCAACGCCGCCTGCGAAGAGCTCGTCGAGCATGCTGGCTTCGAGCGGCCGGGCGAAGTAGAAGCCCTGACCGACGCGGCAACCGAGACGGAGAAGTGTTGCGACGTGCGTGGCTGTCTCGATGCCTTCGCCGACGACGACGAGGCCCAGTGCTTCGGCGAGATCGACGATCGCGCGGACGAACGCGGTTCGTTCTCCCCCCGTGCCGATCGCACCGACGAAGGCCTTGTCGATCTTGAGGGTCTGTACCGGGAGGTCCTGAAGCATCGAGAGGGACGAGTAGCCGGTGCCGAAGTCGTCGAGTGCGAGGGCGACGCCCAGGGCCCCTACCTCGCCGAGAAGGCTGATCAGATCGTCGCGCGGGCCGACGAGCAAGCTCTCCGTGATCTCCAGCGTGAGCGCCGAAGGATCGAGGCCTGACCCCTCGAGGGCGTGCCGGACGTCGTCAAGCAAACCGACCCGGCGCACCTGTCGCGTCGACACGTTGACGTTCATCGACAAGTGCTCGCCCGCGGGAAGCCGTCGCCACTCGGCCGCTTGCCGGCACGCCTCGGAGAGCACCCAGCGACCGATGTCGACGATGCGGCCGGTCTCCTCCGCCAACGCGATGAACTCGGACGGCGCGAGCAAGCCGAGCCTGGGATGCTGCCAGCGGACCAGGGCCTCGACGCCGACGATGGCGCCCGTCGCGAGCTCGACCGTTGGCTGGTAGTGGAGGACGAACTCCTGATCCACCGACGCGCGCCGGAGATCCGCCACGAGCTCCATGCGGCCCGCGACGTCCCTATCCATTGTCGAGGCGTAGATGACGTACTGCGCCCCACCGCTCGCCTTCGCCTGGTACATGGCGACGTTTGCCGAGCGGAGCAGCTCCTCGGCGTCCTGGCTCACGGCGATTCCGACGCTCGCGGTGACGAACAGCTCACGCTCGTCGAGGTCGAACGGCTCCTGGAACTGCTCCAGGACACGCTCGGCTGCGTCGACGGCCGCGGCTAATACGCTTCCGTCCTCGACGAGAATCGCAAACTCGTCTCCGCCGATTCGAGCGACGGTGTGGGTCGGGGATAGCGACTCGCGCAGCCGTACGGCTACCAGCCGGAGCAGCGTGTCGCCCCCGTGATGGCCGAGACTGTCGTTCACCGCCTTGAATTCGTCCAGGTCGAGGTACAGCACGGCGACGCCAGTCCGCGCACCGGAGCGAATGACGAGGGCGTGCTGGACGCGGTCGGCGAAGAGCGCGCGGTTTGCGAGGCCGGTCAAGGCGTCGTGAAACGCCTGATGCCGAAGCTGGTCCTCCGCCTCCCTGCGAGTCGTGACGTCCTGGAGATATCCCTGGACGACGACTGTCCCCGCGCCGCGTCGGTCCCCGACGATGCGCCCCTCGTCGTGCACCCAGACGATACGCCCGTCCCGGGCGAACAACCGGTACTCGATGCGGAGCGGTTCACCCGTCGCATGCGTCGTGGCATGGGCTGCCAGCACGCGCTCGTGGTCCTCGGGATGCAGTAGCTCGAGGAACAGAGATGGGTTCGCGGCCCACTCCTCGACCGTGTAGCCGAGCATTGGCTCGATCTGCGGGCTCGAGTAGACATTCGAGCTCTCCACGTCGACGCGGTCGATGTACACGGCGAGCGGAAGCTGCTCGACCAACGTGCGGTACCTCAACTCGGCCTCTCGAAGCGCCGCCTCTGCGCGCTGACGCTCGGTGATGTCGCGAATGCAGGCGGTGAAGATGGGCGGACCGGGGACGTCGACGCGGCTGATGGCCAGCTCCGCTGGAAACACCGATCCGTCGGAACGTAGCGCCTCCACCTCGATTCGGCGACCGAGCATCGCGCCTGCTCCCGCCGCCGGCCCTTCTTCCGTCCAGCGGGCAAGCGCGCGCCTGTGTGCGTCGCGCGACTCCGGCGGCACGATCAGGGGGGCCAACTCGTGCCCGACAACGGCATTCTTCTCGTAGCCGAAGGTGAGCTCGGCGGCGCGATTGAACTCGAGGACGTGCCCGCGATGGTCGATGGTGATCACCGCGTCGAGCGCGGCATCGAGGATCGCGTGCGCATGCGCGTCACCCGAGGGCAGAGCCGCATCGCCGGCGGTTGAGCCGGATTTCATAACCCGCTTAGGATCGACAGTAACGGAGCGGACGGTGACCCCCGAAGGGGTACCTCGTTCTCAGGTGCTCGGACGCAGCGCCGGAAACAGGATCACGTCGCGAATCGTGTCCCGGCCGGAGAGGAGCATCGTCAACCGGTCGAGCCCGAGCCCGAGCCCGCCCGTCGGCGGCATCCCGTACGAGAGCGCTTCCACGTAATCGGGATCGCCGCGCTCCCCCTCCACGTGCTCCGACTGCGCGTCGAAGCGCGCGCGCTGCTCCTCGGCGTCGTTGATCTCCGTGAAGGCGTTGCCGAGCTCCATACCACCGGCGAAGTACTCGAAGCGCTCGGTGAGGGTCGGGTCGCCGTCCGTCAGGCGGGCGAACGGGGAGAGCTCGATCGGATAGTCGTAGACGATGGTGGGCTGGACGAGGTTCGGCTCGACGAAATGGCTGAAGGCATGATCCACGAGCTGGGGCCAGTCCTTGTCCGCGTTCGTGTCGACGCCGCGCTCCCCGAGCCAGGCGCGGAGCTCCTCCGGATCGCGCGTCCAGAGCTCGTGCTCCTCCAAGGCATCCACGAAGCGGACGCGGCGCCAGGGTCGCTCGAGCGTGATCTCCTGCTCCTTGAACGTGACCTGTGCCGTGCCGAGCACCTCCTGCGAAACTCGCTCGACCAGCGTCTCGATCCGCTGCATCGTGTCCTCGTAGTCCGCGTAGGCCTCGTACCACTCGAGCATCGTGAACTCCGGCTGGTGCTTGTACGAGACGCTTTCGTTGCGGAAGTCCTTGCCGATCTCGTACACCCGCTCGAGCCCGCCGACGATCAGCCGCTTCAGGTAGAGCTCGGTCGCGATGCGCAGATAGAGATCGACGTCGAGCTCCTGCGAGTGCGTCACGAAGGGATGGGCGAAAGCGCCGCCGTAGCGCGGCTGCAGGATCGGCGTCTCCACCTCGACGAAGCCGTCGGCATCGAGGAAGCCGCGGATCGCGGACACGACCCGCGACCGGAGCAAGAAGAGCACGCGGGTCTCGTCGTTCATGAGCAGGTCGAGATGGCGCTTGCGATAGCGCGTCTCCTGGTCGGTGACCCCGTGGAACGCGTCGGGCAGCGGACTCCGATTCTTCGAGAGCGTCGTGAGCTCGTCGACGGCCAGCGACGGCTCGCCCCTCCGTGAATTGGCCGGTGACCCGACCGCGCCGACGACGTCCCCGAGGTCGACGTCGATCGGTCCGGTCCGGCTTTCGTCGCACAGGAGCTGGATGCGTCCGGACCGGTCGACCAGGTCGAGAAAGCTGAGCTTGCCATGGCCACGCTGTGCCATAACCCGGCCGGCGAGGCGGCGCTTCTCGGGCGACTCCGTGTCCGGCCCGAGAGCCGCGGCCTCCTCGCGTACCACCGCGATCTCGTCCCGGTCGGGAAAGCGCTTCGGCGGCTTCATGGCGACGGCGAGTCTAGTGGTCGGGAAGGCCACTGATCGGCGGTCACTCTTGATCCTGCTCGCGGACGATCCAGCGCACACAGGCGAGACTCCGCGTCGTCGCCACCGTGACGGTCTCACCTTGCGTGAGGCCCAGGTATTGGCGAGGATTCACTCGCCACGCGAGCACCGTCGCCGATTCGCCGTCATCGACTGCGAGGTAGTACCGCGCTCGTTTCTCGCCCCCGAAGACGCGTAGGCGCAGGATCGGCCCTGTCACCTCGACCGTCGAGCGCAGGTCTGCGTAGGCCAGCACCGCGAGCGAGATCCCGACCACGACAGCGGCGCAGGGACGACGAGGAGCGCACCGAAGATGCCCGCGTCGAAGAGCGCCGGGCCGAGCCAGTAGAGGGCTAGCGCGCCGGCGAGAGCGGCCCCGATGCCGGCCACGATCGCGACGAGCGGATCGAGTCCCCACGCGGGCGGCCAGAGGCGCGGGTAGACGACGCGGACGAGTCTCCAGCGGCCGCCGTAGGCGCTCCAGGCGTCGGTGTCCGACTCCGTTCCCATCGGCAGCGGCCCGCTCGCGCCGCTGGCCACGCCGGGTGCCGCGAGGTCGATCAGCGTGGCGGGAACGGCGTCGTCGGTGACGCGGAAGTCGTTGACGAGGAAGTTCGCGACTGCCGGCGGCTCGGGGCCGAGATCGAGCGTTCGCGGGCCGACCGGAGGCTCGGTCGGCCGCCTGCGCACGAGCACGACGGCGGCGGCAGCGAGCCAGACAGCCGACGTGGCCGCGGCCGCGAACACCAGCACGGCATCGCTCCCGTTCGGATCGAAGAAACCCGTCATCGCGTTTGGCGAACGACGGATCGCCGGCCGTCTACGCCGCCTTGATCTCCATGATCTTGAACTTGAGCTTGGAGCCACGCGGGGTGGCGACCTCGACCGTCTCGCCCTTCTTTCGGCCCATGATGGCCTTGCCGACCGGCGACTCGTTCGAGAGCTTGCGCTCGGCCGGATTCGCTTCCGCGGAGCCGACGATGAAGTACTCGGTCGTCTCCTTCGCGTCGACGTCTCGTAGCCGCACGACCGACCCCACGGAGACGACGCTCGTGTCGATGTCCTTCGGGTCGATGACGCGGGCGTTGGCGAGCCGCTCCTCGAGCTGCGCGATGCGATGCTCCAGCATCATCTGCTCGTTCTTGGCGTCGTCGTATTCGGCGTTCTCGGCGATCTCGCCGAATGCACGTGCCGCGGCGATGCGCTCTGCGATCTCCCTGCGCTTCTCCGTGCGCAGCCGTCCGAGCTCGCTGTTCAGCTGCTCATGGCCCTCGGGAGTGAGGATCACATCCTTCAAGAAATGCCCTCCGAGATAGACGGCGAGGCCCCGCCGGCCCCGTCAAACGGCCGGGAATGGTAGCTGCGCCGACGTTCTATTCGCAAGACCGGAATCCGCTCGCGCGGATTCCGGTCGCGCGCCCGATCCCCGAATGCCGTCCGGAGTACCGCCTTCGGCATTCCGACTCTACGATGGATCCGATGATCGACCTTCGAACACCCTGGCAGATCGGCCCCGTCGAGATCCCGACAAGGCTGGTTCTCGCGCCGATGGCGGGCGTGAGCGTGCAGGCGTTCCGAAGGCAGGGTCGCCGCTACGGCGCGGGTCTCGTCTGCTCGGAGATGGTGAGCTGCGCTGGCATAGAGCACGGCAACGAGCGGACACTCGGATACCTCCGGGTCGCTGCGGACGAGCATCCGCTCGCGATTCAGCTCTTCGGCTCGGAGCCACGCACGCTCGCGAACGCGGCGAAGATGGTCGAAGCGGTCGGCGCGGACATCGTCGACCTCAACTTCGGCTGTCCTGTGAGAAAGGTGACGCGGACCGGTGCGGGAGCCACGCTTCTCGAGGATCCTTCGCTCGCGTGCAGCATCGTCGAGTCGGTCGCGGGCGCAGTCGATCTTCCGGTCACCGTGAAGTTGCGGCGCGGCCTCCAGAACGGCTCACGCTCGTGCCTCGAGCTCGGCCCGAGGCTTGTCGAAGCCGGCGCGGCCTCCCTGACGCTCCATCCTCGGTCGGCGCAGCAGATGTACACCGGCACTGCCGATCATGCGCTGACGGCCGAGCTTGTCTCGCTGGTCGACGTTCCGGTCGTCGCGTCGGGAGATGTGACCTCCCGCGCGTACGCCCAAGCGGTGCTCGCGACAACCGGGGCGGACGCAGTGATGGTCGGGCGCGGCGCGCAAGGCAACCCCTGGGCGCTCGAGGAGATCGTCGACGGCGAGTCGACCGCTCCCTCGCGTGAAGAGGTCGCGGCCGAGCTCGTCCTCTTCATCCGCGAAGCCGTTCGCGAGCTAGGTGAACGCCGGGCCTCGAGCTTCCTGAAGAAGTTCTACGGCTGGTATCTCGGCCAGGGCCGGTTCCCCAAGCCGTTCAAGCAGGAGCTTGTCCAGCTCGAATCGACCGAGGACGTCGAGCGACGGCTTCTCGCGGCGGCACCGGGCGCGCTCGAGATCCTCGAACGGCTGGAGGCCGAGGTTCCGTCAGGCGACGAGGTGACGCTCGAGCTGCCGATCTCGGTGTACGGGGGCGGGTAGTCGTCGGCGAGGGCGAGGCTACGACGGCTGTAGGGGCCGCGCATGCCCGGCCCGCGTACTTGACGACCAGAACTGCTCCGCGTGACGATGTAGAGGACGGCCGGGCCCGGGACGGCGATGAGGGCGGCCGACTCCGGCGCGAAGAACGCCGGTGTCCCGGGATCGATCATGCGTTCAGCTCCCAGACCAGGCGCAGGCCGTCGAGCGTCAGGAACGGGTCGACGCGCTCGATCGTCCGCGAGTGTGGCGCCACGAGGTCTGCCAGCCCCCCGGTCGCGATCGCGAGCGCCTCCGCACCGAGCTCCTCCCGGATGCGGCCGACGATGCCGTCCACCTGACCGGCGAAGCCGTACACGAGGCCCGACTGGAGCCCGCCGACCGTCGTCTTCCCGATCACCGTCGCAGGCGCCGCATAGTCGACCTTCACGAGCCGCGCGGCACGGGCGAAGAGCGCCTCCATGGACGTCTCGATCCCGGGTGCGAGGACCCCGCCGACGTACTCGCCCTCCGGAGAGACGACGTCGAAGTTGGTCGACGTGCCGAAGTCGACGACCACGACCGGCGCGCCGTAGCGCTGCTTGGCGGCTACCGCGTTGACGATGCGGTCCGGGCCGACCTCGCGTGGATCGTCGTAGCGAATCGGGATACCCGTCTTGACGCCCGGGCCGACGACGAGCAGCGACGCATCCGCCCACTTCCGTGCGAGCTCCTCCCACTCCCGAATGAGCACAGGGACGGTCGACGCGAGGCAGATCCCGTCGACTCCGTCGAAATCCAGCAGGCCGCTCAGGAGAACTCCCAGCTCGTCGGCCGTCGTCGACCGCTCGGTCGCGACGCGCCAGTGGTCCGAGAGCATGTCGCCGGCGTACAGGCCGAGCGCAGTCTGCGTGTTGCCGACGTCGACGGCGAGGAGCATTGTGCGCAAGTGAATCAGAGCAGCTGTGCGCGGGCTGTTATAGAGTCGGAGCCAAGGTGTCTCGGAGGCAGAGTCGCGGCCTGACAGGGCTCGAGATCTTTCTCGTGCTCGCGGGATTCGCCGTCGCCCTCACCGCCGCTCTCGAGTTCCTTCGGCGTAGGCGAGCGAAAGGAGCACGCATGGCGGACGCAAAGCAGATCGTCCGACGCCTGATCGAGGAGCCGTGGACGGGCAACACGGACGTCATCGACGAGCTCATCGGGTCCGGCTACATCGGCTACGACCCGTCGGCGCCCGAGCCGATCCGCGGTCCGGCCGGCGCGAAGACCCAGATCCAGCAGTACATCGACGGATTCCCCGACGGCCGCATCACCGTCGACGATCAGATCGCGGAGGGCGACAAGGTGGCTTCGCGGTGGACCGCACGCGGCACGCAGACGGGCGAAGTGGCCGGCATCGCTCCGACCGGCAAAGGAGTGACCGTGTCGGGTCTCACCATCTCGCGGCTCGAGAACGGCGTGGTGGTCGAGGAGTGGACGACGTGGGACACGCTCGGCATGCTCGTGCAGCTGGGCGCCGTTCCTGCACCTACTCAGGCCTGAGTCGAGAAGTCAGGTGCGAACCGAAGGGCCGCCTCGAGCGGCCCTTCGCTATTGGAGGGTCGAAGGCCGAAACGGCGAAGGATGGCTTCCCCGAAATCGCCATGTCCAGCTTCTTCGCTTCCCGCCACATGCCGTGCGCCGACTGCGGCGCGTCGGTCGCGGCCGAGGAAAGGGACGAGCACACCTGCGATGCGGAACGCGTGCTCGAGTTCCGGTTGTTCCAGCTCAGGGACGGCGTAGAGGTTCGATACCGACCTTCGCGGCTACCTCGACTCACCTGAAGGCCGTTTCGAGCAGTGGCTCGCCGAGCGCGATCGGCCTTCTTCGTAGACGCAAGGCCGAAATCCGCTCACGCAAATTTCGGCCGCGAAGATCCCTGAAGGCGGCCGCTTCGCCGTTCAACTGGCTTTACGAAGGCTCTTCGTCGCCCGGGAACTGCTGGCCGATGCGCTCCGCGAGCGCTTCTGCGCTCAAACGCGGCTCCTCGCCCTCGCCCCTGAGCTCCTCGATCGTCACATCGCCGGAGGTGTAGACCTCGGCGCGCGGGATGATCCGCGTCGGCCGGTTCTTGTCCCACACCCAGACGTCCTCCATCCGCACGTGGAAGAACGGATAGCTGGCCTGCGGCAGCGATTCGACGTCGAGCTGGTTGCACAGATAGGTCGCGTCCTGGGTGAGAACGCAGTAGCGGAAGAGCCCGAAGACGGCCGAGTACTCCCGCTTCAGGGAGATCTCGAGCTCTGCCTCGAACTCGTCGAGCTCGTCGAGGTGCGACATCGCACCTCAGTCTAGCCTCGCGAGGACCTCCGCAACCTTCCCGAGTCCGGGGATCGCCAGCTCAGGCTCGAGGTCGACGAGCGGCTCCAGCGCGAAGCGACGCTCTTGGAGCCGGGGATGCGGCACGCGCAGCCCGGGCTCGTCGACGATCTCGCCCCCGTAGACGAGCAGATCGAGGTCGATGGTTCGCGGCCCCCAGCGCTCCCTGTCGCGAGTCCGTCCGAGCTCTTGCTCGACGCGGAGAAGCGCGTCCAAGAGGTCGCGCGGCGACAAGCCCGTCTCCACCGCGACGGCGCCGTTCAGGTAGGTCGGCTGATCCACCTTCCCGACCGGGTCGGTATCGCGAAGCTGGGACACGGCCAGGACTTCGATCTCCGGTTCGGCCGCCAGGAGGTCGACCGCCCGCAAGAGCGTCACCTCGCGTGGCCCGAGATTGGCCCCAAGGCCGACATATGCGCGCGTCTTCATCGGGCGACAGGGGTCAGGCCGAAGCCTGACCCCTGGAGGTTCGGGAGTGGGGTCAGGCTGAAGCCTGACCCCACTCCATTCGGTCGAGGGTCAGGCTGCAGCCTGACCCTCCGCCGCCCGGCGGCGGCGCTCGACGATGACCGCGGCGTGGTCCACCGGCGGGTCCAGCACGACGTCCGGCTTGCGGACGCGCACGCGCACGCGCTCGACCGCTGCGAAGCGATCCAGGATGGCGTCCGCGACCGCCCCGGCAAGCCCTTCGAGCAAGAGGCGCTCCGGTCCGGCGAACACCTCGCGCACGAGACTCGCGAGATAGCGGTAGTCGACGGTCTCGTCGATGTCGTCGCTCGAAGCGGCGGCGTCGTCCACGTCCACCCAGAGATCCACCAGGAAGCGCTGGCCCAGCCGGCGCTCCTCTGCGAGATAGCCGTGATGCCCGAAGAGCACCAGGCTCTTCAATTCGATCGTCATGGAGTCACCTTTCCCCGTTCTATCGCAGCTGCAACCGCAAGTGCCTCGACCGTCTCACGTACGTCGTGCGCGCGCAGCATCCATGCGCCCCGCTCGAACGCCGCGACCGCTCCGCCGACGGACGCTGCCGTCGTCCCCTGGCTGGCTCCCGCGTCGCCCAACACCTTGCCGAGGGTGCTCTTCCGCGAGAGCCCGACGACGACCGGAGGTCCCAGGGCCGCAAAGGTGTCCAGGCGCCGCACGAGCTCCAGGTTCTGATCGGGCGTCTTCCCGAAACCGATGCCGGGATCGACGCAGATCCGCTCCTCGACGATCCCGCAGCCGATCGCGAACGCGATCCGCTCCTCGAGGAACGCGAACACTTCTGCTGCGACGTCGTCGTACTGAGGACTCTTCTGCATCGTCCGCGGCTCCCCCGACATGTGCATCAGGCAGACATATACGCCGTGCTCGGCAACGACAGCGCCCAGCTCCGGGTCGCCGCGCAACGCAGTGACGTCGTTGACCATCTCCGCACCGAGCTCGAGTGCCCGCCGCGCGACCTCGGCCTTGGACGTGTCGATCGAGACCGAGCAGCCCTGCAGCCTTTCGAGCACCGGCAGGACGCGACGAAGCTCCTCCTCGACGTCGACCGGTTCGGCGCCGGGTCTGGTCGACTCACCGCCGACGTCCACGAGGGCAGCGCCCTCGGCCAGAAGACGTCTCGCGTGGTCGCCCGCGGCGACAGGCGACGAGAAGCGGCCACCGTCGGAGAAGCTGTCCGGTGTGACGTTCACGACGCCCATGACGGCCGGTCGCGGCCAGCGAACGTCGATCGGCACTGGCTCGGCGGAGCTCACGCCGCGGAGCGTAACGCCGCATGCATCCGCGAAAGAGCGCAGAATGCACTTCCGTGACCACAGCACCCTCCACCAGTGGGCCGCTCGGGCAGCCGCGCGGGATCGGTTTCGGAATTCTGCTCTTCATCATCACCATCGGGATCTACTCGCTGTACTGGGTGTTCAAGACCCAGGACGAGGTCAAGGAGCACTCGGGGATCGGCGTGGGCGGCGTCCTGGGCCTCGTCATCTGGATTCTGGTGTCACCCATCAGCTGGTTTCTGATCCCGTCCGAGATCGGGAAGATGCACAAAGCCGACGGGCGCGAAGCGCCCTTTACGGGCTGGACCGGGCTCTGGGTCCTCCTCCCGATCATCGGGGGCATCGTGTGGTTCGTGAAGATCCAGGGAGCGCTCAACCGCTACTGGGAGAGCAAAGCCGCCGCGACGGCGCCCGCGAACGCACCGGCGACCGCATAGGACGAACGGAGGGAGATCGGAATGGGGGCTAGCGCGCCGCGCGCATTCCTGCCTGCGATCCTCGTCCTGGCGCTCGTGGCGGTCGTCGCGATCGCTGCGACCGGGTCTACACGAGGCGGAACGGACGAGACTCGGCGCCCGTCCGACCTCGTCCTCGACACGTTCTTCACCTTCGCGCTCTTGGCGCTGGTTCCGGCGGCCGCGCTCTTGATCTACGGGCTGATGCAGCGAAAGGCGATCGCCGAGGAGATCGCGTCCGGCAAGTACCAACGGAGCGGGATGCTCATCTCGTTCATCGTCCTCGCCGCCTCCTTCGCGTTGATCTGGTACTTCAGGCCACGCGGCCTGGACGCGGTCTTCGCCCGGGAGGAGCAAGACACACTGCAGCCCGAGCTCCTCGAGCCGAGGCCGGAGCGACCCGACCCGAATGGGTCATACGAGCCGGAGCTCGCCTGGATCCCCTTGCTGGTGGTGGTCGGGCTCGTCGCCATCGGGGTCGGGTTCTACGTGCTCGCCACGCGGCGACGTGCGCAGACGCTCGGTCCCGGCAGGTCCGGCCTCGCCCGCGAGGTCGCCGATGTGCTGGACGAGAGCCTCGACGACCTCCGCGCCGAGCCGGACGCACGCCGAGCCGTGATCGCGGCGTACGCTCGTCTCGAGCAGACGTTTGCCACCTCCGGCCTTGCGCGTCTGCGACAGGAGACCACGGAGGAGTACGTCGGCCGGATCCTCGGAAAGCTCGACGTGGACACCCGGCTCGTGCGGCGTCTCACCGAGCTCTTCACGAGGGCGAAGTTCTCGCAGCACGTCGTGGACGAGACGATGAAGCAGGAGGCGATCGAGGCGCTCGCGCAGATCCGCGACGATCTCCGTGCTGCGGCACGCCAGCAGGCCGCGCCGGCACAGGAGCTCGCCCGGCAGGCGACTCCGTCATGAGGTGGGACTTGTGGCGCGGGGCACGTGCCCTGTTCCTCCCCACGCTCGCCCTTCTCGCCATCCTGGCGTTCCTCCCAGGATGGCTCGACGTCGCGCTCCGCGTGTACGCGCTCGTCGTCTCCGGTGTGACGCTCGCGCTCATGGTCGCCGTGCTGCGTCGCGTTTATCCACCGACGCGGCCGCTGCGGGTGGCGGGGAGAAGGCGCTCGGGATCCCGCCGGGACAGTCCGGCGATGCTCGCGCGGTTGGAGCAGGAAGTCGTGCTCGGCTCCGCGGGCTCGTTCGACCTCCACCATCAGCTGCGACCTCGACTGCGAGGACTCGCCGCGGAGCTCTTGACCACGCGACGCCGTCTCTCGCTCGACGATGACGCAGAACAGGCGGGCGAGCTGCTCGGCGAGGAGACGTGGGCGCTCGTGCGCAAGGAACGCCTCCCGCCCGAGGATCGCCTTGCGCGCGGAATGCCACCCGAGGCGCTCGATCGCGTGGTCACGTCGCTGGAGCGCATTTAGTGGCCTCTCCGGGAGACCACTAGTGGAGCTCGAACGCGTCCACGAGCTTTCCGCGGAGATCCTCGATGAGGTCGAGCGGGCAGTCGTCGGGAAGCGCGACCCGCTCGAGCTGGTGCTCGTCGGCTTCCTCGCGGACGGCCATGTGCTACTCGAGGACTACCCGGGTCTGGCCAAGACCCTGGCTGCGCGTTCCTTCGCGCAGGTCCTGAGCATGCGGTTCACCCGCATCCAGTTCACGCCCGACCTCATGCCGTCCGATGTCACCGGCTCGTCGATATGGAACCAGCGGGACGTCGACTTCGAGTTTCGGCCTGGTCCGATCTTCACGAACCTTCTCCTCGCGGACGAGATCAACCGCGCTCCCCCGAAGACACAGGCCGCGCTTCTCGAGGCGATGCAGGAGCGCCAGGTGACGATCGAGGGCGAGACACACCGGCTGGAGCGGCCGTTTCTCGTCATCGCGACCCAGAACCCGATCGAGTACGAGGGGACCTATCCGCTTCCGGAGGCCCAGCTCGATCGCTTCCTCCTGCGGACTGCGTTCGGCTACCCGGCCCGAGAGGACGAGATGGAGGTGCTCGGGCGCCGGATCGAGCGCGGCGCGGACGAGCTGGAGCTTCGTTCGGTGGTCGACCGCGAGACGCTTCTCGGGATGCAGCAGGCGATCGAGCAGGTGTACGTCGCCGAGAGCGTGCGCGGCTACTGCGTCGATCTCGTCGCGGCCACCAGACACTCCGAGAGCTCGGCGGTCGGCGCAAGCCCGCGCGGGAGCCTTGCTCTGCTCAAGCTCGCGCGCTGCAAGGCCGCTCTGGCGGGACGTGACTTCGTCCTCCCGGACGACGTGAAGGCCGTTGCGGTCCCGGCACTCTCTCATCGACTCGTCCTTCGACCCGAGCTGTGGGTTCAGCGGATCTCGGCCGAGGACGTCGTGCGGGACGTGCTCACCACGGTGCCGACACCACCACCGGAAGACCTCTCCCAGGGTGCCTGATCGGTGACCCGTCGCGGCAGCCCACGCCTCGAGGGATACGCGATCCTCGCAGCGGTCGGGCTCGTCGCCGCCCTTGCCCTTCGCCGTCCCGAGCTCGCGGTCGTGGCCGCGCCCTTTGCCGTCGTGCTGGCGATCGGCCTGCAGCTCGCGCGGGAGCCTCGTTTCGAGGTCCGCTTCGACGTCGCCGGCGAACGTACGGTCGAAGGAGCCGGCGTCGACGCGGAGCTCGTGGTGCGGGCCGAGAGCGCCGTCGACAGGCTCGAGCTCCTGCTCGATCTGCCGAAGGGCGTCGAAGTCGACGGCGACGACGCCGTGGCAGTTCGGCTGCATGCCGGCGAGGAGCGCAAGATCTCGATGCGCCTCGAGTGCTCGCGCTGGGGCGTCTACGACGTGGGGGTGATCGAGGCCCGCGCTCGTGACCCGTTCCGGCTCGTGGTCTGGGAGGAGCGCTACCAGCGGATCAGTCAGCTGAAAACGTATCCGCACTCGGAGACGCTCTCAAGGGTCCTGGATGCCGCCGAGACGCAGGCCTTCACCGGCAGCGCGGTCGCACGGGTCAAGAGCGACGGGATCGAATACGCGGACATCCGTGACTACGTGCCGGGAGACCGCCTGCGCTCGATCAACTGGCGCGCGTCAGCGCGTCGAACGGGCCTTGTCGTCAACGAGCGCCACCCGGAGCGGAACACCGACGTCGTGCTCTTCATCGATAGCTTCGCTGACCTTCGCGACGAGAATCGGAGCACGCTCGACGACGCGGTGCGTGCCGCGGCGACGCTCGCGACTCGGTATCTCGAGCGCCGCGACCGCGTCGGCCTCGTCGCGTTCGGAGGAGTCCTTCGCTGGTTGCGGCCGGGCATGGGCACGTCTCAGCGCTTCCGCTTGATCGAGACCTTGCTCGAGACCGGAGTCGCTCCCACCTACATCTGGCGGGACGTGGACGTGATCCCCGCGCGGATCCTTCCGCCGAAGGCGCTCGTCATCGCCCTGACGCCGCTCGTCGACCCCCGCTTCGTTCGAACCTTGCAGAACCTGCGCGCTCGGGGGTTCGACCTCGTCGTCGTGGAGATCGACCCGGTAGAGCTCGTCGACGCAGGAAGGAACGAGCTCGAGCGCCTCGCGTATCGCCTGTGGCTGCTCGAGCGCGAAGTGCTTCGGTCGCGCCTCGAGAGGCTCGGCGTCGGCATCGCTCGCTGGGGAGACGGCGTGGCGCTCGAGTCCGCCCTCGAGGAGGTGAGGACGTACAGGCGCTTCGCGAGAGTCGCGCGCGTCTAGCCGCCGGGGTCGCGGCCGTCGCCTTCGCGGTCGCCCTGGCGGCGCTGCCCCTTGCGCGCGCGGACGAAGCCGCGTACGGCGAGGTCGGTTTCCGCGTAGCAGCCCTTGCCTTGCTCGCGCTCGTGAGCGCCCTCGCCCTCGGATGGGCACCGCTCATCCCCGCATCGCTCGTCCTGCTGGGGGGCCTGTACGGGGCGCAGCTCGCCATCGACGACGCGCCGCTCGACGGCGCGGCGGCACTCGTCGCTGCCGGGCTCCTCGTGACTGCGGAGCTCGGGTACTGGTCACTCGAGGAGCGCGGGGCGGTAAAGGCCGAGCCGGGAGAGGGGCTCCGGCGCGCCGCGTTCGTCTCGGCGCTCGCCCTCGGCGCGCTGGTCGTGGCGGAGCTACTCCTCGTGCTCGTCGAGGGCGTGCGGGCCGGAGGGCTCGCCGTCGATCTGCTCGGTGCGATCGCGGCTGGTGCGGTGCTGCTTCTCGTCGTCGTGATCGCCCGTCGCGCAGGGCCCCGCGACGAGACACCGCCACTCGAGAGCCGTATGCCTCGAACGGGTGATGACTAGAGCGCAGCTCGCACCGATCTAACGCGTCAGTGAAGCGACGCGTCGTCATCCTTCTCGCAGTGGCTGCAGCGGTCTCGGCCGCGGGCGCGGCCGCCGCGCCCGAGCGCTCCGAGAACCATGCAGGGATCGCGCTCCACCTCGTCGAGGGCATCAACGCCATTCGTGCGCAGCACGGCCTCGCGCCGGTTCGCCCCGCCCCGTCGCTCCGACTCGCCGCGCTGGCGCACACGCGACTCCAGGTCCAGCGTGGCGCCTTCACCCACGACTCGCCGGACGGCTCGTCCTTCTCCGATCGAATCGCACGCTTCTACGGCCAACGGGGATTCTCGCGCTGGGGTGTCGGCGAGAACCTCCTCTACGGGCCGGTCACGATGAGCCCGGACGAGGCGCTCCGCGTCTGGCTCGAGTCCCCGGCCCACCGCAAGATCCTGCTCGAGCCGACCTGGCGCGACATCGGGATCGTCGCCCTCGCGGTGAACCAGGCGCCCGGCGAGTTCGGCGGCCACGACGTCGTCGTGATCACGTCGGACTTCGGCATCCGCAGTCGCTAGAGCTCGGCCGGCAGCCGCGCGTTAGTCAACCTTCCCCTTCCGAACGCACGGGGTCACGCCTCAGCCTCAACGGCGTGGCTCAGGCTTCAGCCTGACCCCGGTGTCGGACGTCCGTTGTGAGGTGTTTCGCGCCTCTCGCTTTCAGAGTGGACAGATGGGGTTCGACTCGGTCGCTCAGGGCTAATGGATCCCGCAGCTAGTGACTCTTCAGCTCTGCTGCCAAGTCCTCGGAGCGTCGCCGCCATCGACCAAGATGGCACTCCATCCGGCAAAAGGAAGACGCCCGCCTTGATCTCGTGGTCGATTGATCGTCAGCGACCAACGTCCATGCACTCTCGCGATCAGTGGCAACTACGAGAGCCTGCACTCTCTCCGAGAGCGGATCGCGCGAACGCCGCTCGAAAGATGAAGCGCTCGCTAGCCGGAGTTAGCCCGCCGCGCCCTCAGGGGGCGGCGGCTGCATGGCGGTGCCGGGGATCGGCCGTGGCTGCGGCTTGAGCTTCGGCTTCTTGTCGGCCTCCGGCTCGAGCTCGGGCTCCTCCGGAACCTCCTCGGGAAAGACCGACTCCTCCGACTCACCGGCGAGGAGCCGCTCGTACTGGTCCTTGTCGATCGTCTCGCGCTCGATCAGGATGGCCGCGAAGCGATGCAGCTCGTCCATGTGCGCGCGGAGGACCTCTGTCGCCGAGGCGTGGGCCTCCTCGATCACGCGGCGGATCTCGTCGTCGATGTCTTTCGCGAGCTCCTCGGAGTAGTCGGGCTCCGAGCCCATGTCGCGGCCGAGGAAGGGGAGATCGTGTGCCCGCCCGAGGACGCGGGGGCCGAGCTTCTCGCTCATCCCGAAGCGCATGATCATCTGCTTCGAGGTCGCCGTCACCCGTTCGAGGTCGTTGGCGGCGCCCGTCGTCACCTCGTGGAAGACGAGCTCCTCCGCCGCACGGCCGCCGAGCGTCATGGCGAGCTCGTCCATCAGCGCCGACCTCGTCGTGAGATAGCGGTCCTCGGTCGGGAGCGAGATCGTGAGCCCGAGCGCTTGCCCTCGCGACACGATCGTGATCTTGTGCACCGGATGTGTGTGCTCGAGGTAGTGGCCGACGAGGGCATGCCCCATCTCGTGGTAGGCGGTGATCTTCCGCTCCTTCTCGGAGAGGAGGCGAGCCTTCTTCTCCGGGCCGGCGATCACGCGCATGATCCCTTCCTCGAGCTCGTCCTGGCCGATCATCTTCTTGCCGCGGCGAGCTGACAGGAGCGCGGCCTCGTTGATCAGGTTCGAAAGGTCTGCCCCGGTGAAGCCGGGCGTGCCGGCAGCGAGCGTGTCGAGGTCGATCTCGTGCGCGATCGGCTTCCCGCGCGCGTGGACCTCGAGGATCTTGCGACGGCCGAGCCGGTCGGGGCGGTCGACCACGATCTGACGGTCGAAGCGGCCCGGGCGCAGAAGCGCGGGGTCGAGGATGTCGGGACGGTTCGTCGCGGCGATCAAGATGATGTTGTCCTTCATCTCGAAGCCGTCCATCTCGACGAGAAGCTGGTTCAGCGTCTGCTCGCGCTCGTCGTGACCGCCGCCGAGGCCCGCGCCGCGGTGGCGGCCGACGGCGTCGATCTCGTCCATGAAGATGATGCAGGGCGAGGCCTGCTTGGCCTGCTCGAAGAGGTCGCGAACGCGTGAGGCACCGACGCCGACGAACATCTCGACGAAGTCTGAGCCCGAGATCGAGAAGAACGGAACGCCCGCCTCGCCGGCGACCGCGCGGGCGAGCAGCGTCTTTCCGGTGCCGGGCGGCCCGTACAGCAAGACACCCTTGGGGATGCGGGCGCCCAGGGCCTGGAACTTCTTCGGGTTCTCGAGGAACTCCTTGATCTCGTGGAGCTCCTCAACGGCCTCGTCCGCTCCGGCGACGTCCTTGAACGTGACCTTCGGCGAGTCGGGCGACATGCGCTTGGCACGGCTTTTCCCGAAGCTCATCACCTTCGAGCCGCCGCCCTGCACCTGGTTCATGAGGAAGATCCAGAACGCGATCAGGATCACGAACGGCAGGACGCTGATGATGAGCGACCACCAGGGAGACGACCCGGTCCCCTTGGAGTCGAAACGAACGCTCTCGCTCTCGAGCAGGTTCTGGAAGTCCGTCGCGGACTGGGGCGTCGGGTAGTTGACCTTCGCCTTCCCGCGCTCTCCCACCAGAGTGAGCGTGATCGACTGCCGCCTCGGGTCGAACACCGCCTCGTCGACGCCCCCGTTCCTGACCTCCGAGATCGCCTCGGAGTACGTCATCTTGCGCTGCTCGGAGCGCCCCGGCAGCAACGTCTGACTCGCCAGATAGACGAGGACGACGATGATGATGAGCGGAAAGAGCGCGCTTCTGAAGAACCGGTTCACGTCAGTCTCGGGAGGGTAGCACCATGGTTCTTCGGCACCCAGGCCCTGGAACCTGGTACCTCGTTACGGTCTGTTTGCGCGCTCAGGTGGCGTTCGGCACGAGATCAGGGTGGAGCACCGCGACGTACGGGAGGTTGCGGTAGCGCTCCGCGAAGTCCAGGCCGTACCCGATCACGAACCGATTCGGGATCTCGAAGCCGACGTAGCGCACGGGAACGTCGATCTCGCGCCGCTCGGGTTTGGTCAAGAGCGTGATCACCTCGAGCGACGCGGGCTTGCGGGCACTCAGGTTGCGCATCAGGTACGAGAGGGTCAGCCCGGAGTCGATGATGTCCTCGACGACCAGCACATCCCTGCCGGCGACGTTGATGTCGAGGTCCTTGAGGATCCTGACGACACCGGACGAGTCAGTCGCCGCGCCGTAGCTCGAGATCGCCATGAAGTCGATCTCGCATGGAACCGTCAGCTCGCGCATGAGGTCGGCCATGAAGAAGACGGCGCCCTTCAGCACTCCCACGAGCAGGAGGTCGCGGCCCGCGTAGTCGGCCGAGATCTCGGCGCCCAGCTCGACGATGCGCTGCTGGAGCGGCCCCTGCTCGATGAGGACCTCGCCGACGCCCTGCTCTAGCTCCGCCTGAGTCACTGGTGATTTCTCCGGAAGATACGGTGCCGCTTGGCCGTGCGAAAACCGAGCAGCGCTAGGACGCACGGAGCTTCGATATCAGTAGATATCGAGGTAGGTCGTCGGGGCACCCAGGAAGTGCGCAGCACTTTCTCGGGTAGGACTGAGGACGACGCGATGCGAAGCGTTTGCAGCCGGCCAAGCGGTGCCATATGTCCCGGAGAGATCACCTAACTCGCATCTTTCCACGCCCTGATCGTTCCTTCCCAGCCAGGCGCGTCGGCGATTCCCGGGACGGACACGACCTCGTCCCCCAAGACGACCAGCGGCCACGCGTCACGCTCTCCTCTCGGCACCTTGGCGTCCACGAACAGATCCTGCACCTTCTTGCGTCGTCCCGCGAGCCGATCGCCCGCGCGGCGCGTGCGGACGACGAGCTCGGGCATGTCGGACTCGAGCTGCCAGGGGCCGAAGCTGACCCTTCCCTCGAGACGGACGACGTCGTACTCGCGCACGGCCCGGACACCGGCGCCGAGGTCGGCCGACTTCGTCCCCGCCGTGGACGAGAGCAGCTCGACGAGCGTCCGCTCGAGCGCTCTCGGCAGGCGCGGGCGCTCTTCGCCGAGCGCCAGCAGGTTCAGGTCGGCTCCGGGATGCAGGCGCCGGAGGAGCGGGAGGATCTCGTGGCGGATCAGGCCCCGCTTCGTGTCCGGATTGGAGGAATCGACGCGATACTCGAGCTCGTGCTCCCTGCAGTACGCCTCAGTGTCCTCCCGCCAGAGCGTGAGTAGAGGACGGACGACACGGTCCTCGCGCGCGGCCCTGATTCCCTTGCTGTTGCCGGACGCGACGAGCCGATAGAGGATCGTCTCGACCTGATCCGAGGCCGTGTGACCGGTCGCCCGCAGCCCGCGCACCTCGGTGAGCGAGTAGCGAAGCTCGCGCAGCGCGGCCTCGGGCGAGCCTTGTGACACTGTGTCACTTGGGGTCAAGACCACCTCCGCGTCCATGACGTCGCGGCAGAAGCGCGCGTCCTCCTCCGACTCCTCACCGCGCAGGCCGTGGTTCACGTGCACGGCCGAGACGCGATAGCCGAGCGCTCCGAGGACATGCCACAGGCAGGTCGAGTCGGCTCCTCCCGAGACGAGACACGCGACCTGCCCGCCGGGCGCGATCAGGTCGTGGGAACGGATGAAGCTCTCTACTCGCTGGGCGAGCGCACCTGTCATGCGCCAATTGTGCCGTGCTACGACGGATCGCGGAAACGGGGGTCGAGGCTCCAGGACTCCAGCAGGTCGGCTGCCGCCTCGAGCTCACCGGCCTCCAGCCGGTACGGCAGCGCATGCTCGACGGGAGCGAGCATCAGCGACGCGGGAACCAGCCCGTCGGCGGCATCGACGATGTAACGGACGGCAAGTGCGTGTCCGATCACGAGTGCTGTCTCTTCGGGCCTGGCGAGCACCAACCGCAGACCGGAGGCGTAGCGCGCGGCCGCCTGCGCGCGGCTCTCGCCGCCACCCGGCGCCGGCAACGCGGGTGCTTCGGCGCCCGCCCATTCGCGATAGGCGGACAGAAGACCGCCGTCGAAGCTCCCGAAGTGGATCTCGTTCAACTCGGGGACGACGATCCGCGCGACGTCTCGTCCCTCGAGGGCGACCTCGAGGGTTTGCTGCGTTCTCCGGAGCTCCGTCGCGACCCCGAGGCCGATCTCTTCGGCTGCGAGACGATCGCCGAGAGCCCGTGCCTGACCGATGCCCTTCTCCGTGAGGCCCTCGCCCGGGGCCGCGTACGAGGCGAGTCCTGCGTCATTCGAGGCGGCGAGCGCATGACGCGCGAGGAAGATCGTCTGCATCTAGAGCAGGATCGAGCGATAGTCGAGAACGTGCTCCATCCCCACGGTTTCGTAGAGACGGATCGCGGGATGGTTCTCGGCGCGGACGAAGAGGCAGACCGCCGGAACCCGCTCGAGCAAGAGTCGGCAGAGATCGCGCAACCCACGCGCGCCGTAGCCCTGGCGACGCGCTGCCGGGTCGACCCACACCTGCTGGAGCTGAACCGCCGACGGCGTCCAGGCGGAGGCTTCGGCCTTGAAGCGGATGACGCCGTCCTCCGCCCACAGCCAGGAGCGGCCCTCGTCGATCTGGGTGCGCGTGCGCCAGCGGAAGCCTTCTGGATCGCGCCGCAGCGGATCGACCCCGATCTCCTGCTCGTGCGCGGCGGCGCAGGCGGGAACGAGGAGCTCGAGATCGTCCGGCGCCGCTGCGCGCAGCCCCGTCCCACCTTCTGCGGGAGCGTCGCCGAGCACGAACACGGGCTGTCCCGGACGGTCCTCGCGCGGCGGGTGCAGGCGCGAACGAGCTCCCTCCCAGAGCTCGGTGACCGCCGCTGCCTCTCCGATCAGCATTCTCGGCGAGACGCGCGCGACCTCGCGGGCAAACGCGCCGCAGCCGCTGCCCGAAGGCACGGCGTTCACGCCCACGTGACAGAGGGCCTGGAGCTCTCGCCCGTCCGCGACCCCCACGAAGCGGCCCAGTCCACGTCTGGCCACGTCTTCGAGGAAGACGCGCTCGACCGGGTCTTCCGCACAGAAACGCAGGATCTGGTCGCGCGACGGGTCGACGATGCTGGCTGTCACCAACGAGACTCTAGGTCGCTGGTCGGCACGTCCTCCCGCTATAGGCTTGCGCCGTGCCCATCCACCTTCGAGCTAACCCAGGCGATTACGCCGACGCCTGCCTGCTTCCCGGGGACCCCTTGCGCGCGAAATACATCGCCGACACGTTCCTGACCGACGTCGTCCAGGTGAACGCCGAGCGCGGGCTTCTCGGGTTCACGGGACTCTGGGAGGGAAAGCCGATCTCGGTTCAGGGAACCGGAATGGGCTGCCCGTCGGCGACGATCGTCTTCGAGGAGCTGATCCAGCTCGGCGTCACGCGCCTGCTTCGCGTCGGAACGTGTGGCGGGTTGCAGTCCGATCACGCGCTCGGCGACCTGATCGTCGCGCTCTCGGCGGTTCCCGCGGACTCGACCGCGACCCACCTCGTTCTCGGTGAGCCCCACTGCCCTACCGCGAGCTGGGAGCTGATCCACGAAGCCGTCCACGTGGCGAAGTCGGGGAAGGAGTCGCTGCGCGTCGGCCCTATCGTCTCCAGCGACCTCTTCTACAACCCGGATCCGGGCCAGTACGAACGCTGGTCGAAGCGCGGGATCCTCGCGGTCGAGATGGAGGCCGCGGCGCTTTTCACGCTTGCAGCCCTCCGCGGTGTGCACGCCGGCTGCCTGTTGACCGTCAGCGACATCCACGTCGAAGGCGAGTTCGTCCGTATCGCGGACGATGAGCTGCGCGCCGCGGTGGACCGGATGACCCGGATCGCGCTCGAGACGGCGACAGCCGGGCACGGTCATTAGCGACCGCACGGTCTTCCTCGTCAATCCCGCCTCCGCGGCCGGTTCGACCGGACGCCGCTGGCCAGAGATCTCGCACCGTGCTGCGGCCCTCGGACTCAAGGGCGATGCCCTGATCTCCGAGCAGCCCGGCCAGCTGGCGGGGCTCGCCGAGGAAGCCGTGCGGAACGGAGCGCAGCTACTCGTCGTCGTCGGCGGTGACGGCTCGGTCAACGAGGTGGTGAACGGGATCGTACGCGCCGACGAGGTCGAGATCGCCGTGATTCCGCGCGGAACCGGCTGGGACTTCGCGCGGAGCCTCGGAATCCCCCGCAAGCTCGAGGCGGCGGTCGAGGTCGCGCTCACGGGAGAGACCCGTGCGATCGACCTCGGCCTCGTGACCTATCGAACCTGGGCGGGAACGGAGGCTCGCGCCCACTTCGCCAACGTCGGAAGCGCGGGGATCAGCGGCGCGATCGCAAAGCGCGCGAACGAGACCTCGAAGGCCCTCGGCGGGAAGATCTCCTACTACTGGGCGACGCTCGCCGCCTTCACCGGCTGGGAGACGGGTGAGATGCGTGTGTCCGTCGACGACGAGGTTCGTGGCGGGAAGATGATCGACGCCATGGTCGCGAACGGCCGCTATCTCGGCGGCGGAATGATGATGCTTCCGGAAGCCGCGCCGGACGACGGGCTCTTCGACGTGCTCCTGATCGGCGACGTCACGAAACGAGACCTGCTCGTCACGCTACCGAAGAGCTACCGCGGCAAGCACTTGCCGCATCCGCGGCTCGAAGTGCTCCGTGGTCGCGTTGTCACCGTGGACGCGGACGAGCCGCTCCCCATCGAGCTCGACGGAGAGCAGCCCGGAACCACCCCCGCCCGCTTCGAGGTCGTGCCGCACGCCTTACGTGTACGCGTGTCCCGCCCGGCTTGAGCCTTAATTACGAAGAGGGCTTGCGCGGTGCCGAGCGGCGTGCAGGCGGCTTCTTCAGTCCGGCAAGCTCGCGTTCCAGCTTGGCGACGCGTGCCTCGAGCGCGTCGATGCCGCGCACCTTCTTGCCAAGCTCGTCGACACGCACCCGGAGATCGTTGAACGCACCCACCGCCCGCTGTCCGCCGGGAAGGTCGGAGAGTCGTTGCAGGGCCTCCTCGCCCGCGTCGGCAAGCCTGCCGATCAGATCCTTGTCCTGCTCGTTCGTCCGCGCCATGCCACTAGTCATAGCAGCCCGGCGGACGGTCCGCGACGTTGTCCTCGAAGCACGTTCAGCACCGCGCTCAAAGTCTCACCCGCATCGCCGTCGATCTTCAGCTCCGCTCCGTCGTCGAGTGCGGTCGGCCCACGGTTGACGACGGCGAACGAGCGCGCCTCGAGCGGTAGTCCCGCGACGGGCCACACCTCGAGGGCGGAGCCGACGACCAGCATCAGCGCAGCCGAGCGCGCGAGCTCCGTCGCGCGCGCGATGGCGCCGGCGGGAAGCAGCTCGCCGAAGAGCGTCACGCCCGGCTTGAGGATCTCACCGCAGCGGACGCAGAGCGGCGCTGGGCGTTCCTGGAGCTGCGAGAGCACGGCAGCGGTCTCTGCGATCTCGAGACAGCTCGGACACTCCGCGGTGCGAATCGACCCGTGCACCTCGACGACCTCGCGGCTCCCGGCTCGGCTGTGCAACGTGTCGATGTTCTGGGTGACGATCGCCTGTACGAGGCCACTCCGCTCGAGCTCGGCGAGCGCGAGATGACCCGCGTTCGGCTCGGCGGCCAGGAGCGAGCGGATGCGTGTGCGGTAGAACCCCCAGACGCGCTCGGGATCGCGCTTGAAGGCCCGCATCGACGCGACTTCCAGCGGATCGACATCGGCCCAGATTCCCGTCGCCGAGCGAAAGTCGGGGATGCCGCTCTCGGTCGAGATGCCCGCTCCGGTGAGCACCACGCAGGGCTGCCGCTCGACGATGAGAGCGGCTAGATCCGCGGCAGACACCGCTGGATTCTAGGGTTGCCCATTGTGGACGGCTTTTCGTTCTCGACCGAGGTCAAGGTGCGCTTCGCCGAGACCGACGCGCAGGGCATCGCGCACCATGCGTCGTTCCTCGTCTGGTTCGAGGTCGCGCGCGTCGAATACCTCCAACACCACGCAGGCGGGTATCAGTCGATCCGGGACCGGGGAATCGAAGCGCTCACGACGGAGGTGCACGTGCGCTACCACCGAGCTGCGTACTTCGACGAGCGGCTCACGGTCTGGGCACGCTGCGTCGACGTCCGGGGCGCCCGCTTTCGCTACGAGTACCGGATCAGTCGAGGAGCCGATCTGGTCGCCGAGGGCTACTCGCTCCACGCGACCGTCGATCGCGGGACCTTTCGGCCAGTCCGCGTGCCCGCTTGGCTGGCTGAGGCAGTTACGGCTTCTGAGGAGTAGTGCCAGTACGCTCGCCCGGCGGGGTCTTCGGCGCTTCGCTCGACGGGATTTTCGGATCCTCCGCAGGCGGCTTCGCCGGTTTCGGCGCCTTCGTGCCGACGCGGACGATTCGCGCGTAGGACGCGTACGACGTGTTCCACGTTTCCGTACGCAACTCGGTGCCGTTTCTGTCGTAGATCGTCCGCGTCACCGAGGTCGCGCTCGGGGGCGTCCCCTCCTCCTCTACGACCGTCTCTCCGCGCGGGAGCGTGGGGTCTTTCTCGCGTTCGACGACGACCGGGCCGGTGATCTCCATCGTCCCCTCGGAGCTGTCGACCCGGCGATCCTCGCCTCCGTAGATCGAGACCACGATCCCGTCGTACTCCACGAAACCCTTCACCAGCACCCATCTCTTCGTGTCGTTGACGAACTTGAGGTCGAGCGACGGCCAATACACGGTCGCATCGCGACCGAGCTGGTAGCGGCTGATGTAGAGCGCGTGGGGATTTCGCTCGGTGATCCTGAGGCCCGCCTCCCAGGCCGCGTTGAACACCGTCGTGGCGACCTGTGAGGTGCCACCGCCCACCTCCTCGGCGTACTCCGTGCCGATGATCACGGGAGCAGATCGGAAACCTCGTTCCTCCGTTCGTTCTCCGATCGTCTCGTTCAGCGAGAACGTCCCCCCGGGAGCGACGAGGGTGCCGTCCAGGAGCGAGACGCCGAGGCGGAGGTTCGTGATGCGGTCCGACGTGCCGGAGTTGTAGGTCTTGTACGCCGACATCCTGCGGTCGATTCCCATGGCAAGTGCGTCGGCGGTCGTTCGCTCGGGAGCAGCCCGCAGGATCGTCAGCGTCGCGACCCGGTTCGTCCTCGACGTCGCGGCGCGAAGCAGCGCTCGCGCAGCTTTCGCGACGTCCAGCTCCGTACCGTTCCGCGAAGGGACGATCTGGACGCTCTCGCCCGAAACGGCGAATCCCGCGTCGCGCGGCGGCTTCCCGACGCGCTCGGCGAGCGCGCGGAAGTAGGCGTCTGCGCGCGGACCAGCGATCGCGAGGCGGGATCTGCCGTCACGCGGAAGCGCGAGGAGCGTTGCGATGCGCCGAGGGGGAACCTTGAAGCTCCGGCTGGCTCCGCGAAGGACGACCGGACCGGATACCGCGATCCGCGCGCGCCTCGCCGCCGGAGCGAGCGCCGCTCGGGTGACCTCGGGCGAAGCGACGACGACGGGCAGCGCGACTCCGCCCCGCGGCCGATCGAGCGAGCCGAGCCCGCGCACGAGTGTGTGTGCCGCCTCTTCGCGGGCAAGCCTCTGGCCGACGCGCTCCGGAACCACCTCGATCCGAAGACCGTCCCGCACCAATGCCGCGTTCTTCGGCACGCGATCGACCGAGCCGGACATGCGGTCCAGCGCGAAGTCGAGGGCGGCACTGGAGACCGCGAGACGCGGTAGCACTTCCACTCCGAAAAAGCGCGTGTGCAGGCGCCGGAACCCGCGGATCGGACCAAACCCGTCACCGGCTCGTCCCGCTGCGGCAACCGCACCTGTCCAGTCCGGCCTGACGCCGAGCTGATTCGCGGCGAAGGCGTACGACTCCTCACCTGCGACGTACGTCACGGGGTCGTCGGCGACCTCGGCGAACAACCGGTCGAGCTTCGCGACGGCCTCGCGCTGCGTGAGCCCACCGACGTCGACGCCACCGACGCGCGCGCCCTCGGCGAGCTCACGAGACGAGCCGGCGAACGCGAGCCCGAGCAACACGCCGACGACGGCGAAGAGCCCCGCGACGAACGCAAGCGTCACGAGGAGAGAACGGCTGCGCCCGCGACGACGAGCGCGCGGGGCGATCAGAGGCGAGTCGGCGCGCACCGGACGCCGGATTTTAGCTGGCTATGAGCTATTGGAGCAGGTCGGGCTCAGAAGACGAAGAGCTCGACTCCGCCTGAGACATACAGCCCCACGCCTGTGATGTAGGAGGCGAGGTCCGAGCACAGGAACGCGATGGCGTTTGCGATGTCCTGAGGCTCTCCGGGCCGCTTGAAGACCGTGCGCGCGACAATGCGCTCGTTCATCTTCGCGTTGGCCATGTTGAACGCCTCGGTCCCGATCACCCCGGGCACGATGGCGTTGCACGTGATGCCGTGCCGTGCTCCCTCCATCGCGAGTGTCCGTGTGAGTCCGAGCGCTCCGGCCTTCGTCGTGGAGTAGCTCGCCTGACCGAACCCGCCGAGCGTGCCCGCGACCGAGGCCATGTTGATGATCCGGCCCCAGCCGCGCTCCTTCATGTGGGGCCATACGGCCTGCGCGCAGTTGAAGGAGCCGCTGAGGTTGACGCGCAGGTCACGCTCCCAGAGCTCGGGGCTCTGGTCACCGATCTGGCCCACGTGGTCGAGCGTGGCGGCGTTGTTCACGAGGATGTCGAGGGAGCCCAGCTCCTCGACGGTTCGCGCAACCGTTGCTGCCACCTGCTCGCGGTCGGTTACGTCGCACTTGAGCGCGAGCGAGCGTCGTCCCATGGCGCGGATCTCGTCGGCAGTCGACTCCGTGTAGACCATGCCCTGCGCCCGCGCAGCCGTCGCGAGCGAGCCCCAGCGGTCGGTCTCCTCGGAGACCTCCGACTCGACCAGGATGTCGGCGATCGCGACATCCGCACCTGCCCCAGCGAGCGTCAACGCATCGGCGCGACCGAGCCCGCGCGAGCCTCCCGTGACCAGCGCCACGCGGCCGGAGAGGTCGATCTCGAGCGCCACCGCGCGATCCTATGTTGGTAGAACCGTCCGTGTGCAGCGGATCGACGGAGCAGAGCGGCGAGCGCGGCTCGTCGATCGACATCTGCTGTCGCCCGAGAAGCGAGTGGGCAGCGCGCTCGCCGCGGCGAGATCCGTCGTGGTCTTGCACTCGACGGATGCCGTCACGGTCTTTCTCTCCATCCATGCACGTGCCAACGTGCAGCCGGCCGACATCGAGCGTGAGCTCTACGAGGAACGGACCCTCGTGCGCATGCTCGGCATGCGCCGCACGCTCTTCGTCGTGCCGCGCGAGCTCGTCCCTGTCGTCCACGCGGCCTGCACGCGCACGATCGCGACCCGCGAGCGTCGCCGGCTCGAAAAGATGATCCTGGACAGCGGCATCTCGACTCGCCCCAAGCCCTGGCTCACGCGGGCGCTGTCGCTGGCGAGGAAGGCGCTCGAGGAGAGGGGCGAAGCCTTCACGTCGGATCTCACGAAGGACGTCCCGATGCTCGCAAAGCGTCTCCGCTTCGGCGTCGGATCGAGGTTCGAAGCCACGCAGAGCGTCGGATCGCGCGTCCTTCCGCAGCTGGCGATGGATGGCCGGATCGTCCGGGGTCGTCCTCGCGGGTCGTGGGTCAGCGGTCGGTACCGGTGGGTGCCGATCGAGATCTGGCTCAACGGCCCCATCCCCGCCGTAGAGCAGGGAGAGGCGCAAGCCGAGCTCCTCCGCCGTTGGCTCGCCGCCTTCGGGCCGGCGACCGAGCTGGACATCCGCTGGTGGACGGGTTGGACCGCCCGCGAGGCGCGCGCTGCGCTCGCAGCGGTGCCACACGCGGTCGTCGACCTCGACGGCGCAGCGGGATTCGTCCTCACCGACGACCTCGAGCCCGCTGAGAGGCTGGAGCCGGCAGCGGCGTTCTTGCCGACGCTCGACCCGACGACGATGGGGTGGAAGGCGCGCGACTGGTATCTCGGGGAGCACGCCTCGCTCCTGTTCGACTCGAACGGCAACGCCGGGCCGACCGTGTGGTGGGACGGGCGCGTCGTCGGCGGTTGGTCGCAGCGCCGGGACGGTGAGATCGTCTTCCGCTTGCTCGAGGACGTCGGCCGAGATGCGGTTCGAGCCGTGGAGAACGAGGCTGCCCGCGTGGCGGCCTGGCTCGGGGACGTCCGCTTCTCGCCCGGTTTCCTGCCGCCGTTCCAGCGCGGGCTCGCCTCGGCGTAGGGGCGAGTTATGCCTCGCCTACGCCCCTACAACACCACTAGAGGCTAGTCGTCTCTCGGGAGGAAGATCTCCTTCGCGATCACGAGCCGCTGGATCTGCGACGTGCCCTCGTAGATCTGGAAGAGCTTCGCGTCGCGCATCAGCTTCTCGACCGGGTACTCCTTGATGTACCCGTAGCCGCCGAAGACCTGCACGGCGTCCGTCGTCACCTTCATTGCCGTGTCCGCCGCGAAGCGCTTCGCGAACGAGGACTGGAGCGTCGCCCGCTTGCCCTGGTCGTGCAGCCATGCGGACTGCCAGACGAGAAGCCTCGCCGCCTCGATCTCGGTCGCCATGTCCGCGATCATGAAGTTGACGCCCTGGTGCATGGCGATCGGGACGTCGAACGTGACGCGCTCCTTCGCGTACTCGACCGCGTGCTCGAAGGCCGCCTGCGCGACCCCCACCGCACCGGCCGCGGTTCCGGGTCGCGTGAAGTCGAGGGTCTTCATCGCGATCTTGAACCCCTCGCCCTCCTCGCCCAACCGATTCTCGACGGGAACGACGACGTCGGTGAGCGCGAACGCCGAGGTGTCAGTCGAGCGCTGGCCCATCTTGTCCAGGTGCTTCTCGATCTGCACGCCCGGTGTGTCCATCGGCACGACGAACGCCGAGATCCCACGATGACCCTTGCTGGGATCGGTCTTCGCGAAGACGACGGTCCAGGCCGCGTAGCCCGCGTTCGTGATGAACGTCTTCGAGCCGTTCAGGACGTAGGAGTCGCCCTCCCTCACTGCGGTGGACTTCATTCGCGCGACGTCGGAGCCGGCGTCCGGCTCGCTCAGGCCGAACGAGCAGAGGATCGGCTCCTCGAGGAGCGGCGGTAGCCACCGCTCCTTCTGCTCGTCGGTCCCGGCGATCAGTACGGGCGCCGCGCCGAGGCCGTTCGCGCCGATGGAAGTGCCGATCCCGGAGCAGCCGCGGTTCAGCTCCTCGCCGACGAGCATGCCGTCGAAGGACGGGAGCCCGATGCCGCCGAGCGACTCTGGCACGTGCAGGTTCATCAGGCCGAGCTCGTGCGCCTTCGCGATCACGTCCACCGGATGCGTCGAGTGCTCGTCGTACTCGGCCGCCTTCGGCCGGATCTCCTTGTCCGCGAACTCGCGTGCGAGCGCGCGGAGCTCGCGCTGCTCGGGCGTGAGCTCGAACGAGACGCCGCCGGCGACACCGGTCTCAACTGCTGTCATGACCTCGGCTCCTGTCGATTGACTAGTCAGTCAATAGTGTAGGCGGCGCCACCACACCTGGTCAAGACAGGGTTCCGGGGTCTGGCTTCAGCCAGACCCCTTCTCGTAGGATGTGACCATGGCAACCACGACGACCGAGCTTCCCGCCCTCGACCCGCTCGACTACCTCGCGATCGACGCTCTCCTGGACGACGAGGAGAAGGCGATCCGAGGCACCGTCAGGCAGTTCGTGCGTGAGCACGTCCTACCCGACGTCGGTGACTGGTTCGAGAAGGGAATCTTCCCGCGCGAGCTCTTTCCGGAGCTCGCGAAGCTCGGCCTCTACGGCATGCACCTCGACGGCTATGGCCTCCCCGGCGCGAGCTCGGTCGCCTACGGGCTGACGTGCATGGAGCTCGAAGCCGGAGACGCGGGTGTGAGGAGTGCTGTCTCGGTACAGGGCTCGCTTGCGATGTTCCCGATCTGGCGCTTCGGCTCCGAGGAGCAGAAGGAGCGCTGGCTCCCGCCGATGCACCGCGGCGAGGTCATCGGCTGCTTCGGGCTCACCGAGCCGGACGCGGGCTCCGATCCCGGCTCCATGCGAACGCACGCGCGCCGCGATGGCTCCGACTGGATCCTCAACGGCGCGAAGATGTGGATCACGAACGGCTCGATCGCCGACATCGCGATCGTGTGGGCGCGAACGGACGACGGCGCCATTCGAGGTTTCATCGTCGAGAAGGGCATGCCCGGGTTCTCGGCGCCCGAGATCCACAAGAAGCTGTCGTTACGGGCCTCGGTCACCTCGGAGCTCGTCCTCCAGGACGTACGTGTGCCGGACGAAAACGTGCTGCCAGACGTGACGACTCTGCGCGGGCCGCTCTCCTGCCTGAACGAGGCCCGCTTCGGCATCGTCTTCGGCGCAGTCGGCTCGGGGCGGGCGTGCTTCGAGTCCGCACTCGAGTACTCGAAGGAGCGGATCGTCTTCGACAAGCCGATCGCCGGCTACCAGCTGACGCAGCAGAAGCTCGCGGAGATGGCGCTCGAGCTGAACCGCGCCACCCTCGTCGCACTCCATCTCGGCCGGATGAAGGACAACGGGACGCTACGGCCAGAGCACGTGAGCCTCGGGAAGATGGGCAATGTTCGCGGCGCGATCGAGGTCGCCCGCTCGGCGCGCACGATCCTGGGCGCGAACGGG
>Ga0183260_10000403_pt1 | contig 36222 bp, 28 predicted proteins | sample AntDrymUQ4972206_2_FD_129768 | JGI IMG/M metagenome (GOLD analysis project Ga0183260, IMG submission 129768) | Polar desert sand microbial communities from Dry Valleys, Antarctica - metaG UQ497 (22.06) (version 2) (version 2) | ecosystem: Environmental > Terrestrial > Soil > Desert | place...
GCGTCTCCTGCGTCCCCCGGGACTCATGCCTCGGCCGAGATTCTCGGATCGAGGATGCCGTAGAGCACGTCCACGATCAAGTTGAAGCCGATGAAGATGATCGCGATCAGGAGCGTCGTCGCCGGGATCATCGGGTAGTCGCGGTTGAAGATCGCCTGGAGGAGCTGGTTCCCGACCCCCGGCAGGCCGAAGATGATCTCGACGATCGCGGCGCCGCTCATCAGCACTCCGACCTCGAAGCCGACGACCGTGATCACCGGGATCAGCGCGTTCCGGAGCGAGTGCCGGTAGATCACCTTCCGTCGGGCGACGCCCTTGGCGCGCGCCGTGCGAACGTAGTCCTGGCCGAGCACCTCCAGCATCGTCGCCCTCACCATCCGCATCACGATCGCGAGCGTGAAGACCGAGATCGAGAGCGCGGGCAGGATGAACTGGCTCAGGTTGGTGAGGGGGTCGTCGAAGAACGAGACGTAGGTCAGCGGCGGCACCCAGCCGAAGACCTTGGAGGTGAAGAGGAGAAGCAGCGTCGCGAGCCAGAAGTTCGGGACGCTGACGCCGATCAGGCCCCCGAGCCGCGAGGCGTAGTCGCTGGCGCTGTCGCGCCGGGAGGCCGAGATCACTCCGAGCGGGATCCCCACGACGACCGCGATCAGCAGGGCGAGGAAGACGAGCTCGAGCGTGATCGGGAGCGAGTCCCGGAGGATCGCGGAGACGGGCTCGGCGTTCCGGAGCGAATCGCCGAAGTCGCCGCGAACCGCGCCGCTGATCCAGTTCCAGTACTGCTCGGGGTACGAGCCGGTCAGGCCGAGCTGCTCGCGCGCCTGCTGCTTGACCTCCTCGCTCGCGGTGATGTCGCCGCCGAGCAGGATGTCGATGATGTCGCCGGGCAGCAGCCGCACCATCAGGAAGATCCCGATCGAGACGCCGAACAGCGTGGGGAGGAGCAGGAGCGTCCGCTTGACGATGTAGCCGAGCACCGGTCCCCTTCCCCTCGCAGTGCGGGAGGAGCGCCGCCCATGCGACGCCCCTCCCTGTGCCCTACCGGACGAGCAGCTACTTCACGTAGACCGACGTGTGCAGGCCCGTGTTGAAGTCGCTGAACGCGACGTACATGTTGTTCACCCGCTTGCGGACGACCTGGAACTTGGTCACCGCGACGAGCGGCACCTGGACGAGGTCCTCCAGGAGCAGCCGCTGCGCCTCCTTGTACATCGGGAGCCGCTTGGCTTGATCGAGCTGGATCTTGCCGTTGCCGACGAGGCGCCAGACCCTCACGTTCTTGTACTCGGGGTACCAGACGTTGAAGATCGCCGCGCTCGGGTTGAACTCGGCGAGGTAGCCGTCGACGTCGCCGCGCATCCCGCGCGCGGTGAGATCCCAGTCGAAGGCGCCGCGGCCGTTTGCGGAGCCGAACGTCCCCGGCTCCTGGGCGACGATGTTCAGGTCGATGTTGATCCGTTGCAGCTGCTGCTTCATCACGGAGGCGACCTGGGAGAAGTCGAGCGGCGTCGAGAAGGTCGTCAGCGTGACCGAGAACCCTCGCTCCTGTCCCGCCGCCTTCATCAGCGCCTTCGCCTTCACGAGGTCGAACTTCAGGTACTTGCTCTTCAGCTCCTCCTGGGTGAGCGGCCAGGGGCCGTAGCCGGGCGGCACGTGGCCGCTGTACCTGCCGTTGCCGCCGTACACCTTGTTGATGATCTCCTGGCGGTTGATCGCGAAGTTGACGGCCTGCCGCACGCGCTTGTCGTGCCACGGCTTGTTCTCGCCCTTCTTGATCGTGAACTGGAGCTCGCGGAACGCCGCCGTCCCTCCCTTGAGCACCCGCAGGTTCCGATCCCGGCCGAGCACCGCGGCGCTGTCTGCGGAGAACGTGCCGCCGTCGATCGCGTTCGAGCGCAGCGCGGCGATCCGCGCCTGCTCGTCGGGCAGCACCTTCATCGTCAGCGCGTCGAGGTACGGACGCCCCTTCTTCCAGTAGCGCTGGTTGCGCTCGTACTCGACGTGGCTGTTCGGCTGGTACTCGAGGAGCCTGAACGGGCCGGTGCCGATCCCCTGGCGGCCGGCGTTCACCTGCTGGTACATCCCCTCGGGGACGATCGGGGTGTAGCGGTTCCAGGCGAGGTGCCCGAAGAGGCGCGCGTCCGAGTTCTTCAGCTTCACCCGGATCACGTACTTGCTCCGAACCTCGGTCCCCTCGACGGCGACGTACGCCGTCAGCTTCACGACCGGGCTACCCGGAACGGGCGGGTTCTCCATCAGGTCGAACGAGTACTTGACGTCCGCCGCCGTCAGCTCCTTGCCGTTGTGGAAGCGAACGCCCCGGCGGAGCGTGAAGTCGACGGTGCGCTTGTCGACCACCTTCCACGACTCGGCGAGCGCGGGCCGCTGGTTCAGCTGCGAGTCCCACTCGATCAGCGACTCGTACATCGGCGCCTTGCCCCAGTGATTCGAGGTCAGCGTGGCCCCGAACGGCGCGATGTGGACTGGATCCTGCTCGAGCGCCCACGTGACGCGGCCGCCGGTCGGCACCGCCGCGTCGGCGCGCCGCGGCGCCGCCTTCGCAGAGCCGACGAGCGCGCCGGCCGTGACGGCGCCCGCGCCGACCTGGCCCGCCTTGACGAGCAGGTCTCGGCGATTGAGATCGCCCTTGCCCGGGCTTTCCGGTGTTGGCTTGTCTGACACTTTCTGCCCCTCCCTCCAATGCCTCGTGGCGGTCAGAGGATCTGACCGACCCGTGGTGCCTCACCTTGGATGTCGTCGTAGAAGACAGACTCGCGAACCTCGTGGTTGGCGAGCCGATCGACGGCCTCGGGATCGAGCTCGATTCCGAGGCCGGGCGAACGTGGAACCTCGACGAGGCCGTCGCTCATCTCGAGCGGCTCCGTGAGGACGTCGAATTCCTGCAGCGGGTAGTGCGTGTCGCTTGCGAACGGGAAGTTGGACGACGCAGCGACGACGTGGACGTTCCCCATCGTGGCGACGCCGAGCTCGGCCCAGCTCCCGATCGTGCACCACTTGCCGGCGGCATCCGCGAGGGGGCCGATCTGGTGGGCCCGCCGCAGGCCGCCGGCCTCGGACGGGTAGACAACGAGCACGTCGCAGGCGTCCGCTTTGATCAGCTCGAGCGCCGAGCGGACGTCCGTGCAACCTTCGTCCGCGGCGATCGGGACCGACACGCAACGCCGCACCTGCGCCATCCCCGCCAGGTCGAAGTCAGGCACGGGCTGCTCGACGTACTGGAGATCGAACTGCTCGAGCCCGTTGATCCACTTGATCGCGGCCGGAACGCTCCAGATCATGTTCGCGTCGATCCGGATCTTGACGTCCTTGCCGACCCGGTCGCGGATCGCAGCGATCGTGTCGTGATCCTGCTCGAAGTCGCGGCCCACCTTGAGCTTGAGCTCGGTGTAGCCGGCTGCGACGAAGGCGGCCGCCTTGTCCGCGTTCGCCTCGGGCGTGTCGATGAAGAGGTAGCCGACCACGGGGACGCGATCGCGACAGAAGCCGCCGAGCAGCTCTGCGACGGGAGCGCCGAGTGCCTTTCCCTTCAGGTCGAGGAGCGCGATCTCGATCCCGGCGATCGCGTAGTTCGCGATCCGGCTCCAGTTGCGGGAGAACTCCTCCAGCCGGTGCACGAGCCACTCGACTCGGAGCGGATCCTGACCCACCAGGAACTGGGTCAGCTCGTGCTCGATGATCGTCTGGATCGTCGGCAGGGTCGGCCCCGGCGCCTCCCCGAGCCCGACCATCCCCTCGTCCGTGTGGATCTGCACGAGCAGCCCCGAGGCCGAGTGGCGCGTCCCGCCCGGCCACACGAGCGGCTCCCGCATGGGGGTTCGGACGGCCGTTGTATCGATCCTGGTAATCCGCACCGAGACCGTTACACTAGAGCCCGCGCGTTTGGATTGTCAACCATTCGAGGATTGTCTACATGGCCGCGACGCCCAAACCGGTCGATGTCCTGCCTGCGGAGATGACTCCCGTCGCGGACGGCGGCCTCAAGCCCGGACCGCGCGGTCAACAGGTGGTCGAGGCGTTGCGCACGGCGATCATCGCCGGGAGGTTCGAGCCGGGGGCGCGCCTGATCGAGTCGGCGCTCTCGGCCGAGCTCGGGACGAGTCGCGGCCCTGTGCGCGAGGCGCTCCGCCAGCTCGAGAACGAGGGTCTCGTCATGTCTCTCCCCTACCGCGGCGCGATCGTCCTCGGCGTCTCCGACGAGGAGGTGCAGCACGTCCTGATCCCGATCCGGCTCACCGTCGAGCGCTACAGCTTCGCGAAGGCGCTCGAGACGATGACCGATGAAGACTTCGCCGAGGTCGCGAAGCAGGTGTGGCTGATGGAGCAGGCGGCGAAGTCGGGCGACCTGACGAAGGCCGTCGAGGCCGACCTCCAGTTCCATGATCTGGTGATCTCTGCTTCCGGGCAGACACACACGCTCCAGATCTGGCGCAGCATCTGGCCGCGAATCCGCGCCTACTTCTTTCGCTACGGCCGGAGCTCGAGCCTCGAGGAGATGGTCGAGGATCACCGTGTCCTCCTGGCCGCGTTGCAGACGCGCGACCCCAAGCGCGTGATGCCGCTGCTCGAGCGGCACATCGCGATCTCGATTCCGCCTCAAGGCCCGAAGCGGAAGGCGCGATGAGCGAGAACGGCCGCTCGGACGCGCTGCTCCGCGTCGAGAGCCTCTCCACCTGGTTCGATACGGACAAGGGCGTGCTCCGCGCCGTGGACGGGATCGACTTCGAGATCGCGCGCGGCGGCACTCTCGCCGTCGTCGGCGAGTCCGGAAGCGGCAAGTCGGTGACGGCCCTCTCGGTGATGCGCCTCGTCGAGCGTCCGGGCCGGATCCATCCGGACTCGCGGATCTGGTTCGAGGGCCGCGACCTCGCAAGGCTGGACGAGAAGGCGCTCGGGAAGATCCGCGGCAACGACATCTCGATGATCTTCCAGGAGCCGATGACCTCGCTGAACCCGGTCTTCACGGTGGGCGAGCAGATCGCGGAAGCCGTCCGGCTCCACCAGGGGCTCGGGCGCAGGGACGCGCTCGGGCGCGCGACCGAGATGATGCGGCTCGTCGGGATCCCCTCCGCCGAGCGGCGCGTCAAGGACTATCCGCACCAGCTCTCGGGCGGCATGCGGCAGCGCGCGATGATCGCGATGGCGCTCAGCTCCGACCCCAAGCTCCTGATCGCGGACGAGCCGACGACGGCGCTCGACGTAACCGTGCAGGCGCAGATCCTCGAGCTGATGAAGGAGCTGCGCGAGCGGCTCGGGATGGCGATTCTCCTGATCACCCACGACCTCGGCGTCGTCGCGGAGATGGTCGATGAGGTCGCGGTCATGTACGGCGGCCGGATCGTCGAGCGCGGGCCCGTCGCAGAGATCTTCTCGAGCCCGCAGCATCCGTACACCGAGGCGCTGCTCGACTCGATCCCGCTCCTCGGGATGCGCTACTCGAAGCCGCTGAAGGCGATCCGCGGCGTCGTCCCGAGCCCGCTCGACTGGCCGGCCGGCTGCCGTTTCGCGCCCCGCTGCGACTACACCTTCGACAAGTGCATCGCGAACGACCCGCCGCTCCTGCCAGTGCCGCCGCAGGAGTCCGCGTGCTGGCTCTGCGAGAACGGGCGGCGCGTCCCCCGCGCGGCGCAGGTGGTCGCGTGACGACCGGGTCGCCGGAAGTCCTGATGAGGGCGCGCGGGCTGAAGAAGCACTTCCCGGTGCGCAAGGGGATCTTCAAGCGCCAGGTCGCGACCCTCCAGGCCGTCGACGGCGTCGATCTCGACATCTTCCGCGGTGAGACGCTCGGGCTCGTGGGCGAATCGGGCTGCGGCAAGTCGACGCTCGGCCGGACGCTCCTGCGCATCCTCGAGCCGACCGCGGGCGAGCTCGAGTTCGACGGGGTCGACCTGAACAGGCTCGGCTCGCGCGCGCTGAAGGCGCAGCGCCAGCACATGCAGATCGTTTTCCAGGACTCGGTCGGCTCGCTCGACCCGCGGATGAAGGTGAAGGATCTCGTCGGCGAGGGCCTGCGGATCCACGGGATCGAGCGCAGGCGCAGGGAGAGCGTCGTGCTCGAGACGCTCGAGCGCGTCGGCCTGAGCGCCGAGTCGGCCGAGCGCTACCCGCACATGTTCAGCGGCGGCCAGCGCCAGCGGATCGGCCTCGCCCGCGCGCTCGTCCTCCGTCCGAAGTTCATCGTCGCGGACGAGCCCGTCTCGGCCCTCGACGTCTCGATCCAGTCGCAGGTGCTGAACCTGCTCGTCGAGCTGAAGCGGGACTTCAACCTCACCTATCTCTTCGTCGCCCACGACCTTGCGGTCGTCGGCTACATCTCCGACCGGATCGCCGTCATGTATCTCGGCAAGATCGTCGAGCTCGCGTCCTCGGACGACCTCTTCGCGCGGCCGCTCCATCCGTACACGCAGGCGCTCCTCTCCGCCAACCCCGAGCCGATTCCGGGCCGAAAGCACGAGCGGATCGTGCTCAGGGGCGACGTCCCGAGCCCGATCGACCCGCCCTCGGGCTGCCGCTTCCGGACGCGCTGCCCCATCGCGCAGCCGATCTGCGCCGAGATCGAGCCACCGCTCGCGGATCACGGCCAGAGTCACGGCGCCGCGTGCCACTTCGCGGGAACCCCGATCGCGGACGTTCCGGCAGCGCACCCGACCCTCGTCGGTTGAGCCTCCAGGACATCCGGCTCCTGCACGACCAGCGCGTGCCGATGCGGGACGGCATCCACCTCTCCGCAGACGTCTACCTCCCACTCTCCGGCGGCCCGCACCCGACGATCTACCAGTGGACGCCGTACGAGTCGACGCGCGAGCGCTTCGTCGGCTGGGGCGTGTGGTTCGCGCAGCGGGGCTATGCGGCAGTCGTCTCGGACGTGCGCGGCCGCTACGAGTCGGAGGGCGAGTTCGTCGCGTGGGCGAAGGACGGGCCGGACGCGCACGATTCGCTGAGCTGGGCGGCCGGCGAGGCCTGGTGCAACGGCCGGATCGGAACCTGGGGCCGCAGCTACGGCGCCCTCGTCCAGTGGCAGCTCATGCACCTCGGGCACCCGAACCTCGAGTGCGTCGCCCCGCAGGTGATCCACGACGACTACTTCTGGGACGGCTACTTCACGGGCGGCGCCTTCCAGCTCGCGCTCACGCTTGGCGCGGCGACGCTCTGGACGAGCGCGATCAGCCTGATCACCGGCCCGAGCGCGCGCGACCTGATGCTGAACGACCGGATCTGGCGCCACCTGCCACTGATCGAGCTGGACGAGGTCGCGATCGGCCGCAAGGTCGGCTACTGGCGCGAGTGGTGGGAGCATCAGGAGAACGACGCCTACTGGCACCAGTTCCACCACCGCCCGGAGACCGTGACCGTGCCGATCTTCCAGCAGGGCGGCTGGTTCGATCCCTACTCCGGCTCGCACCTCCGGAAGTTCGCCAAGATCGGCGACCGCGTCCCGAACCGCGTCCTGATGGGGCCTTGGTCGCACGAGGAGGAGGTGGAGAGCTTTCGCGCCGACGTCGACCTCTCCGCAGGCGTGACCGTGATCCGCGATCACGAGCTCGCCTTCTACGACCGTTACCTCCGCGACGAGGGGAACGATTGGGAGGAGCGCCCGGCGCTCGAGCTCTTCGTCCTCGGCCGGAACGAGTGGCGCGGCGAGAGCGAGTGGCCGCTCGCCGGCACTGAGCTCACCCCATTCTTCCTGCGTGCCGGCGGCCGGCTCGACCGCGACGTGCCGCGCTCAGACGAGCGCGCCGATCGCTACGCCTACGACCCCAAGGATCCGGTACCGACGATCGGCGGCGTCAACTCGGTGCTGACGATGACCCAGGGCGCGGCGCAGCCGATCCTCCCCGGCCCCTGGGATCAGCGCGTGCTCGAAGCACGCGACGACGTGGTCTCGTACACGAGCGACGAGCTCGACCGCGACCTCGAGGCAATCGGGCCGGTCGAAGTGGTGCTCTTCGCCGCTTCGAGCGCGAAGGACACGGACTTCGTCGTCCGCATCTGCGACGTCTACCCCGACGGCCGCTCGATCTTCCTCACGGAGGGGATCATCCGGGCTCGCTACCGCAACTCCGAGGCGGGCGAGAGCACCGAGCTGCTCGAGCCGGGCGAGGTCGCGGAGTACCGGATCCGCTGCTACCCGCTCGCCAATGTGTTCGAGCGGGCCCACCGGATCCGCGTCGACGTCACGAGCTCGAGCTTCCCGCGCTTCAGCCGCAACCTCAATAACGGCGAGGACGTGGGCACGAGCACCCGGATCGAGGTCGCGCAGCAGACCGTGCTCCACACCGACGCCTACCCCTCGCACGTCGTCCTGCCCGTTGTCGGGTGAGGCTTCCGACGACCGTGATCCGTGGCGCCCTCGTCTACCCCGGTGACGCGCCGCCGCTGTTCGCGGACGTCGCCGTCGACGACGGCCGGATCGCCGCGATCGGCCTCGACCTGGGCAGAGAGGACATCGTCGAGGCCGACGGGCTCTGGCTCTGCCCTGGGTTCATCGACGTGCACGCGCACTCGGCGCTGCGCTCGTGGGACGACCCGCTTCTGACCGAAGCGCTCGCGCAGGGCGTGACGACGCAGGTGATCTCCCCCGACGGCCTCGCGCCGGCGCCGGTCGCGACCGAGCGGTGGGAGGAGCGACGCGACTACCTGCGCGCGCTCGAAGGCGCCGGCCCGGAGGCGTGGCCGTGGACGTCGTTCGCGGAGTACCTCGACGCGCTCGACGCGACGCGGCCGGCGATCTCACTCGTGCCCTCGATCGGCGCCGGCGCCGTCCGCGATCTCGTGGTCGGCGGCGAGGGGCGCCCGGCGAGCTCCGCCGAGCTGGAGGAGATGAGGCGTGAGGTGCGAGCCGGCTTCGAGGCCGGCGCGACGAGCCTCTCCTTCGGCCTCGTCTACTTCCCCGGCGCGCACGCCGACGCCGAGGAGCTCGTCGCCCTCGCCGAGGTCGCGGCGGAGTTCGGGGCGCCGCTCGTCCCCCATGTCCGCAACGAGGGCACGGGCCTGATCGGGGCGATCGAGGAGATGCTCGAGGTCTCCCGCCGGTCCGGGGCCTCGCTCCACGTCTCGCACCTGAAGTCGCTCGCCGACGAGGCGCTGATCGAGCCGCTGCTCGAGCGCCTCGAGGCCGCTGAGGTCGTCACCTTCGATCAGTACCCCTACGGCGCCGGCTGCACCCTGCTCGCGAGCCTCCTCCCCGCGTGGGCGCAGGAGGGTGGCGCCGCCGCGACGCTCGCGCGGTTGCGCGACCCGGACGCGATCGCGCGGATCGCTCACGACGTCGAGCACGGCCTCCCCGGCTGGGAGAACGTGCTCGGAACGCTCGGCCCCAAGCGAATCGTCGTGGAGGGAGAGAGCGTCGACGATCGCGGCGGCGAACCGGTCGAGACGGTCGCGGAGCTGCTGCTCGAGTCCGAGCTCGGCGTCCAGATGATCCTCCACTACGCCTCCGAGGAGGCCGTCCGGAAGATCGCCGCCCACCCACTGATGCTCCTCGGTTCTGACGGGATCTTCGGCGAGCGCCCGCACCCGCGGGTCGCCGGAAGCGCGGCCAGGTTCCTCGGCCGCTTCTGCCTGCGCCAGGGCCTGCTGGAGCCGGAGGAGGCGATCGCGCGCCTGACCGCGCGCGCAGCCGACCGGTTCGGGCTGGCCGATCGCGGCCGGATCGAGGCGGGCAAGCGCGCCGACCTCGTTTTGGTGGATCCTGCGACGTACGTGGACACGGCGACCTACGACGAGCCGCTGCTCCTGGCCGAGGGCGTCACCGGCGTCTGGGTCGCGGGCGAGCGCGCCTGAGCAGACGGCGCGCCCACGGGCGCCCGCGCGGGAGGCGTAGTCCGGTGAGGGACGACGAGATGCCCTCGATCGCCGCCGAGCGCGCCCTCGCCGGCCGTACGGACCTGCTCCCGCTCAAGGGCACGATCGCCGCGCCGCTTCCGCCGCACGTCCGCGAGGCGGTGCTGGCCGCGCTCGACGAGCACACGATCACCCCGCCGAGCCGTGGGCATGCGGCGCTGCGGGAAGCGATCGCTCGCTCGCTGCCGGCTCCGGCCGATCCCGAGCACGAGATCCTGGTCACGAACGGTGCCATGCACGCGCTCAGCGTCACCTTCCGCGCGATCCTGGAAGTGGGCGACGAGGTGATCGTGCCCACCCCGTGCTACTTCTTCCAGGGCCTGATCGACCGAGCGGGCGGCGTCTTCGTCCCGGTCCCGACCCCGGAGGCCGACTGGCGCTGGGACCCCGCTGCGATCCAGGCCGCGGTCACCCCGAAGTCGCGCGTCCTCGTCCTGACGAACCCGAACAATCCGACCGGCTACCTCCCGACGCGCGGCGAAATGGACGAGCTCCTGTCCCTCGCAGCCCGCCATGACCTTACGGTGCTGACCGACGAGGCCTACGAGCGCTGCATCTTCGACGGCGAGCTCGCAAGCGCCTGGGGCGCCGAGAACGTGATCCTGATCCGGAGCCTCGGCAAGAGCCTCGCGATGCCCGCGTGGCGCCTCGGCTTCGTCGCCGCCGAGCCGACGGTCATCGACGCGTGCCTGCGGGAGCTCGAGTGGGACGTCATCCGCGTAAGCCACGTCGCCCAACGAGCTGCCACAGCCGCTCTCGACGGCCCGCAGGAGTGGCTGAATGGGCTGGCGGCGCGCTACCGCCAAGACCGAGACGCCGCCCACGCCGCGATCGCCGAGCATCCGACCCTGAGCGCCCCGCTCCCGCCGGCGACGCCGTTTCTGTGGCTCAACCTTGGCCGCCTCTCGTCGGAGCAACTCCTGACCGGGGGAATCGCAGTCATCGACGGTGCCGCCTTCGGCACCCCCGGCTACGCGCGACTGCCGTTCGTGGGCGTCGCCGAGCTGCGCGACGAGCTACACCGCCGGCTCGCCATCGCGACGGCTTGACGCGCGTTAGGCCCCGAGCCGGCGCAGCTCGCCCCGCCGGATCTTCCCGGACGTCGTCAGTGGCAACTCGTTGACGAACTCGATCTCGCGAGGGACCTCGTACGCGGCCAGGCGCTCGCGGACGAGAGCCTTCAGCTCTGTCGCCAGCACCTCTGAAGGTGAGGTAGCGACCACGAACGCCTTGATCGCCTCGCCTCGCACCTCGTCCGGGATCCCGATCACCGCGGCCAGCGCAACCGACGGATGGCGGACGAGGCACTCCTCGATCTCACCCGGGCCGATGCGGTGGCCGGCGCTCGAGATCAGGTCGTCGACCCGGCCGACGAAGCGGAAGTAACCCTCGTCGTCGAGCTCCGCCAGGTCGCCCGTGTGCAGGCGGCCGTCGCGCACCTTCTCGGTCGTGCCCTCCGAATTGCGCCAGTAGCCAAGGAAGACGACCGGATCGCCCTCGACCCCGACCGTGATCTCGCCGTCGACGAGGGAGACGTCGTGGCCCGGGTACGCGCGGCCCATCGAGCCGGGCTTCGCCGGCCAGGCGGCGCAGTTTCCGATCAGGAGGTTCGCCTCGGTCTGGCCGTAGAACTCGTTCAGCGGCGCGCCGAGCCGCTCCTCGCACCAGGCCGCCGTCTCCGCGCCGACCATCTCGCCGCCGCTCGCGACCGTGCGCAGCGTGAGCGTCGGACCGTCGGCGGCAGCCATCAAGCGCAGGGCGGTCGCCGGCATGAAGACGTTCCGGATCCCGAGCCGCTCGATCAGCTCGTACGCGCGCTCGGGATCGAACTTCGTGGTCTGGAACGCGACGACCGGACGCCCGTGGAGAAGAGACGGCATCAGCACGTCGAAGAGGCCGCCCATCCAGGCCCAGTCGGCGGGCGACCAGATCACGTCGTCAGGCTTCGGGAAGAAGTCGTGCGAGAGCTCGAAGCCGGGCAGGTGGCCGGCTAGGACGCGGTGCGCGAGGAGCGCACCTTTTGGCGGGCCGGTCGTCCCCGAGGTATAGACGATCAGCGCCGGCGTGTCGGGGCCGGTCGCCACCGGCTCGAAGCGGTCGGATGCGGCCGCCAGCAGCGCTGGCAGCTCGCGGTCGACGTCGATCGTCTCGACTTCCTCGAGGTCGCGATCGGTGATCACGACGGCGGGGTCCGCATCACCGAGCCGCACCGCCATCGCGTCCGGGCCGAAGCGGGTCGAGAGCGGAACGACGATCGCGCCGAGCTTGTAGACCGCGATGTGCGCGACCGCGGTCTCCGGCCGCTGCGGGAGCTCGATCCCGACCCGGTCGCCCTTGCCGATCCCGCGGGCGCGGAGCGCGTTGGCGAGCCGGTTCGAGTCGTCCGAGAGCTCGCCGAAGCTGACGCGACGGCTGACCTCGCGGCCGTCCGTGACGAGGATCGCGGTCGCGCCGCGCGGGTGGCGCTCGCAGACCTCGACTCCGAGGTTGAGCACTGGAGGCAGCTGCCAGCGGAAGTCCCGGACGAGGTCGTCGTAGGTCATCGCCAGAGGCGGTCGAGGAGCGCGAGGTAGACCTCGGTTGCGCGGACGAGCTCGGGCACCTTCATCGTCTCGACGTCGGCGTGCGCGCCGGTGCCAACCGGGCCGTGGTAGACGGTCGGGATCCCGGCCTGGTGGAACATCGCCCCGTCGGCGACGACCTTCATCCCGATCAGGGCCTGCTCGGTTCCTGTCACCTCGCGGTAGGCCTCGCGGAGCGCGACGGCGAGCCTCTCCTCGGGGTCGACGCGGTAGCTGTCGCGCACGAGCTTCAGGTCGAGCTCGATCGCGCAGCCCGTCTCCTCGGCGATCGCCGCGAGGAGCGCGCGGAACTCCTCGTCGACCGCGGCGAGCGTGTTGCCCGGCGCCCAGCGGCGCGTGCCGACGACGCGACACGTGGTCGGAAAGCGGTTGTAGAAGTCGCCGCCGTGCAGCTCGCCGAGGAAGTATGTCTCCGCGCCGACCCACGGGTGCTCCGTCTGTGCGAGCTCGGCCGTGCGCGCCTCAATCGCTGCGATCACCTTTCCGGTGGCCATGAGCGGATGCGGCGTCCCCTTCGGCGTCTGCAGCTCGTGGGTCGGCATCCCCGGACGCGAGATCTCGATCTCGACCGTGGCCTGGCCCATGTGTGCGGCGACGAACGAGTCGCCGGCGAGCTCGCAGACCACGGCGTAGTCGGCGGTGAACGCCCCTTCGCCGAGGAGCCAGGTCAAGTCCTCGCCGCGCCCGCCGGGCGCCTCGTGCAGGCCGATCGCCACGATCACGAGCTCGCCCGGGAACGATCTCCCTGCGACGAGACGCGCAGCCTCGGCCGCGCAAGCGAGCGCGCCCTTCATGTCCGCGGAGCCGCGTCCGAAGATCGTCTCTCCCTCCAGCCGCGGAGCCTCGTGCGGGATCGGCACCGTGTCGAGGTGCCCGTTGAGGACGATCGTCGGCCCGGGCCGGTCGCCGCACAGCCGTCCGACCACGATAGGCGTCCGGGGGAAGCGCTCGTCGAGGAGCTCGACGTCCAGGCCGAGCTCCTCCAGCCGCTTCGCGTAGAGCCGGGCAACCGCGGCGGTGTCGCCGGTCGGGCTCTCGACCGCGACCAGCTCGAGGGTCAGGTCGCGGAGCCGGTTCGCGTCGAGGGGCGCCGTCATCTCGGGATCACCGGCAGGACGACGTGCGAGGGATGCTCGGCGTCAGCGAAGACCGTCTGCTCGGCGACGACGTGGCGCGTGTGCCGGCCGATCGGCTCGCCGGTGTTCGGGTTCCGCTCGAGCCGCGGGAAGTTCGACGAGGAGACGTCGACGCGGATGCGGTGGCCCGCGGCGAAGAGGTTCGACGTCGGGGGGAGGAGCATCGTCACGCGGTAGGGCGTGCCCGGCTCCATCAGCACCTCGCGCTCGAAGCCCTCGCGATACCGGGTCCGGATGATCGAGTCGTTCAGGAGCAGGTCGTAACCCTCCGGATAGTCCTCGCTCGGCGGGTAGACGTCGATCAGCTTCGCGGTGAAGTCGGTGTCGAGAGCGCTCGAGGCGATCCAGAGCTCGACGGCGACGCGGCCCGTGACCTCGAGCGACTCTTCGAGCGGCTCCGTCTCATAGACGAGCACGTCTGCGCGCTCCGACAGCCGCTGGTAGGGCTCGCGCGCCGTGAAGTAGTCGGCCGACTCTTGCTGGTCGGCGGGCCCCGGGGTCATGATGTTCCGCAGCAGAAGCGCCGGGTTGAGGAGACGCGCCCACATCGGCTCGATCTCACCGCCCCCAGACGGGAACTCGCCGACCGCGCAGAAGAGGCCGCCGATCGTGGGCACCGGATCGTCCGGGTCGTAGGCGAAGCGCCGGGGCTCGTCGGCCCCGGAGGGTTCGGGGCGGAGCGAGCCGTCGCCGTGGAAGTGGAACGTCGCCGGGACGGCCCGCGCGAGCGGCCATTCCCGCTCGTTGCGCCAGCCGCCGCCGTGGTCGAGCTTGCCGAGCGCGGTCTTGCGGCCGCTGCCGCCGCCCATCACGAAGATCTTGACCGGCGCCTCGTCCGGCGGCTGGCCTGTGGCGTCGTCCGGGAGCCAGCGTTCGAAGAAGGCGAGCTGCTCCTCGAAGTAGCGCTGGACTCCCCAGACCGAGGTCGGCCCGAAGTCGACATCGAGCGTCCAGCTCGCGTCGCCGCGCATGCCCACGTGGCTCCACGGCCCCACGATCAGCCGTTGCGGCGACTCGTTCTGCGTCGTCATGGCCGCGAAGTACTCGCTGTCGGCGTGCGGGAAGGGGTCGTACCAGCCGGTCGTCATCGTGGCGGGGATGTCGGCGTGCTCGGGCCAGAAGCGGGTGAAGTCGTTCTCCTTCCTCGCCCAGAACTCGTCGTAGGCGCCTCGGGTGCAGTAGTCCACGAGCGTCTGTGCGAGCGTGGGCACGTGGCGGAGGGCGAGGTCGTCGCCGTTCGCCTCCCCGAGGATCGGCGAGCGCCAGAAGAGCTGCCGCAGGTTCTGGAGGTCGCCGAAGACGTCGCGCTGCTTCTCCCAGTCGTCCTTCACCCCCTGCGCGTCGGCCGCGTGGATGTAGAGCGCCCAGAACATGTGCAGCTGCATCGCGCCGCCCTCGCGCGTCTGGTTCTCGAACGTGTTCGTCGGCGCCACGTCCGGCCAGATCGCGGTCAGGTGCGGCGGCCGCTCGAGCGCCGTCCGGATCTGGGTGATCCCTGCGTAGGAGCTCCCGACCATGCCCGTGCGGCCGTTGCTCCAGCCCTGCGCGGCGATCCACTCGATCGTGTCGTAGCCGTCCTCGCCGGTGTGCGGAGTCGCGCTGTGGAAGTACTCGTCCGTCCCCTCCGAGCGGTGCCGGTCGCGCAGGTCCTGGAGGGCGACCGCATACCCGTGCGGAACGAAGAAATCGGCGATCTCGGTGTACCGGCGCTCGCCCTTGTCGTACGGGGTCAGGCAGACGATCGTCGGATAGCGGCCGGAGACAAGCTCGCCGTCGCGCGCCGGGCGGTAGACGTCGGTCGCCAGGTGGATTCCGTCCCGCATCTCCAGCATCACGTCCTTCGAGATCACGATCCCGTAGCTCACGCGCTCTCCGTTTCGATCACGAGGTTGCCGAGGTCGTCGACGAGGACGGTGAAGCCCGGGTGGACGACCGTGGTCGAGTCGAGCTCCTCGACGACGGCCGGGCCAGTGAAGCTCGAGCCGGCCGAGAGGGCGTAGCGGTCGTAGATCGGGCAGTCGACGTAGTCGCCCGTCTCGGCGAAGTAGACGGGGCGATGCTCTTTCGGCGCCGCGTCGCCGCCGGTCTCGAGCGGGCGAGCCGGCGGCTTGGCGATCCGCCCCACGCTCGTCAGCCGCAGGCTCACGGCCTCGACCGGCTCGGCCGGCGCGGCGAACCCATAGACACGGTCGTGCTCGGCGTGGAACCGCTCCAGCATCCCTTCGCCGGCCGGGATCGTCAGCTCGTAGCTCTGGCCGACGTAGCGGAGGTCGATCTGGCGAGAGAACTCGATTGCGTCGGCGGCGATCCCCTCCCGCTCCAGCTCCTGCCGGCCCGCGTGCTCGAGCGGGGCGAACGTCGCCTCCGCCTCGGCGGGGTCGAGCTCGTCGAGGCGGCGCATGATCGTCACGGCCGCGTCGCGCTTCAGGTCGGTGGTCAGGAGGCCGGTCGCGGAGAAGATCCCGGGGCTCTGGGGAATCACGAGCGTCGGCATCTCGGCCTCGCGCATGAGCGCATTCGCGTGCACGGGCCCGGCGCCTCCGAAGCCGACGAGGACGAAGTCGCGCGGGTCGTAGCCGCGCTGCACCGAGATCAGGTGGAGGGCGTTCACCATCGCCGCGTTCGCGATCTCGACGATCCCGTTCGCGGCCTCGACGACGCTGAGGCCGAGCGGCTTCGCGCAGCGCTCCTCGATCGCGCGGCGCGCGCCCTCGACGTCGAGGCCGATCTCGCCTCCCAGGAAATAGCTCGGGTTCAGCCGGCCCAGGACGACGTTGGCGTCGGTCACGGTCGGGGCGGCGCCGCCGTTCCGGTAGCAGACCGGCCCCGGGTCGGCGCCCGCGCTCCGGGGGCCGACGCGCAGCAAGCCGCCCGAGTCGACCCAGGCGATCGAGCCGCCGCCGGCACCGATCTCGACCAGGTCGACGACCGGCGTCCGCACGGGATAGCCCGAGAGCGAGAGCCCGCCGATGCCCGCGCTCGCATGACCGCCCACGTTGTAGTCCTTCGTCACCGAGGGTCGGCCGTCCTGGATCAGGCCCACCTTGGCGGTCGTGCCGCCCATGTCGAAGGAGAGGATGTCGGGCCGCCCGAGCGTCTCGCCGAGGTAGGCCGAGGCGATCACGCCGGCGGCGGGGCCTGACTCGACCATGAAGACTGGCCGACTCCGAGCCGCCTCGGAGCTGAAGACGCCGCCGCTCGATTGCATCACGAGCAGCTTCGCCTCGATTCCGGCGTCCGTCAGGCGATGCTCGATCCGCTCGAGATAGCGCTCGACGACCGGCCGGATCACGGCGTTGATCACGGTGGTCGATGCCCGGAGGTACTCGCGGAACTCGGGCGCGACCTCCGCCGACAGCGAGACCGGCACGCCCGGCAGCTCCTCGGCGAGGATCGCCCCGACGCGCCGCTCGTGCGCCGGGTTGACATAGGCGTGGAGGAGACAGACGGCGACGGACTCGACCTCCTCACGACGGAGGATCGCCGCGGCCTCCCGCACCGACCCGTCGTCGAGAGGGGTCAGCACCTCACCGGCCGGGCCCAGCCGCTCCCGGACGGTGACGGCGCGGTCGCGCGGGACGAGCGGCTTCGTCTTCTCGAATTGCGTGTCGTAGAGCGAGGGCCGCACCTGCCGGGCGATCTCGAGCAGGTCGCGGAAGCCCTCGGTCGTCACGAAGCCGCTGCGCGCGATCTTGCCCTCGATGATCGCGTTCGTGGCCACCGTCGTCGCGTGGACCACGAACCCGACCCGGCCCGCCTCGACCCCGCCTTTCGCGAGCGCGCGCTCGACCGCCTGCATGAATCCCTGCGACGGGTCGGCCGGCGTCGTCAGCACCTTCGCGATCGAGACGCTGCCGGTGCCCTCGTCGATCAGCGTCGCGTCGGTGAAGGTGCCGCCGATGTCGATCGCGAGCCGGACGCTCACGCGGATCGCCTCAGCTCGCCGGTGGCGGCCCGGTCGACCCGCCGGTCGGCGACGGCGACCCGGTAGACGTCGCGGGCGCGAGCGGCGCTCACCTTCCCCTCGAGCACGTCGCGCAGGACGCGCTCCGGCTCGCGCTCCTGCGGCGGCCCGTAACCGCCGCCCCCGCAGGTGCGGACGCTGATCACGTCGCCCGGGACGAGATCGAGCGTCGTCTTCGAGGAGAGCCTCGTCTCGACGCCGCCGCGCACGTGCACGTATTCGGCGATCCGCCCGTCCTGGCCCCCGAAGGCGCCCCACGGCCCGAAGCGGTCGCGGTCGGCGAGGACGGTGAACGTCGTCGGCAGATCGAAGCGGTAGTCCTTGCGCAGCCCGAGCCCGCCGCGAAAGCGACCCGGCCCGTCGGAGTCCTCGACGAGCGAGAGGCGGTCGATCCGAACCGGGTAGTTGAGCTCGGTCTCCTCGATCGGCGCGTTCTCGGTGTTCTGGCTGTGCGACTGGACTGCGTCCGGGCCGTCGCTCGTCGAGCGGCCACCGTAGCCGCCGGCAAACGTGTCGTAGAAGCACGTGTACCTGCCTGCCTCGAGGTCGAGCGAGCCGAAGCCCGCCTGGCACATCATCCCCTTCGTCCCCGCGGGAAGCCGGTCGGGGAAGCCGGGCAGCAGCGCGCGGACGATCACCTCGACGAGGCGGGCGTGCGTCTCCCAGCCGCCGACGACCGCGGAGGGCCAGGCGCAGTTGGTGACGCTCCCTTGCGGCGCGTCCACCGAGATGTGGCGGTAGAAGCCGTCGTTCACCGGCAGGTCCGGGTCGACCAGGCACTTGAGCGCGTAGGCGCAGGCGGAGAACGTCATCGCGTAGGTCGAGTTGACCGGCGCGCGCCGCTGCGGGTCCGACCCCGTCGTGTCGAAGTGGACGCCGGCCTCGCCGATCTCGACCCGCGCGCGCAGGCGCACCGGCTCGTCCGTGTAGCCGTCGTTGTCGACGACCCCCTCGGCCTCGTAGACGCCGCGCGGAAGCGCGGCGATCTCGGCCCGCGTTCGCCGCTCGGTGTACTCGAGCAGCTCCGCCATCGTCGCCAGGATCGTCGCGAGCCCGTGCCGGGCGACGAGCGCCTGGACGCGCCGGACGCCCGTCGCGTTCGCGGCGATCTGGGCGCGGAAGTCGCCGGCCGTCTCGTGCTTCGAGCGGATCTGCGCCAGGATCAGCTTGAAGACGTCCGGGACGATCCGCCCACCCGAGACGAGCTTGACCGGCGGGATGATCACCCCTTCCTGGAAGACCTCGCGGAAGGCCCCGATCGACGCGGGCGCGCCGCCACCGACATCGACGTGGTGGGCGAGGTTCGCCACGTAGCCGAGCAGCTCACCCTCGTGGTGGACGGGCGAGATCAGGCTGACGTCGTTCAGGTGCACACCGCTCGGATGGGGATCGTTCGTGACGATCACGTCGCCCGGCTGGAGGTTCTCGGCCCCGTACGTGCGCACCGCATGCGGCACCTGCTCAACCATCGAGCCCAGGTGCACCGGCTGCGCGAAGCCCTGCGCGACCGAGCGAAGCTCGGCGTCGAAGAACGCGCACGAGAAGTCCGAGCGCGTCTTAATGTTCGTCGAATAGGCGCTCCGCTTGAGCGCGAGCGCCATCTCGTCGGTAGCGGCGACGAGCGCGTTCCGGATCACCTCGAACGAGATGGGATCTACGGCCGCCATCCGTACACCTCCCGGGCGCGCTCCGGGCCGACCTTGCCCTCGCGGACGTCGCGGGCGACGAGCTCACGGTCTCGCTCCTCCGGCGGCCCGTAGCCGCCACCACCGCAGGTGCGATAGCTGACCACGTCCCCGGCCTCGAGCTCGACCGTTCCCTTGGCGGAGAGTTGCGTCTCCGCGCCGCCTCGGATCAGAACGTACTCGGCCGGCTTGCCGTCGTGGCCGCCGAGCACGCCCCAGGGGCCGCGGACGGTCCGGTCGGCGAGAACAGTGAACGTCGTCGGACGATCGAAGAGGAAGTCCTTGCGCAGCCCGAGCCCCCCGCGGAAGCGGCCCGGGCCGGCCGAGTCGTCCACGAGCGCGAGCCGCGTCACCCGGACGGGATAGTTCAACTCCGTCTCCTCGATCGGGGCGTTCTCGGTGTTCTGGCCGTGGGTCTGGACGGCGTCGGGCCCGTCGCTCGCGGCCCGGCCGCCGTAGCCGCCCGCGAACGTCTCGAGGAAGCAGTAGTACTCGTTCGTCGCCGCGTCGACGCCGCCGAAGCCGGCGTGGCACATCATCGCCTTCGTCCCCGCCGGCAGCCGCTCGGGCAGCACGGGCAGGAGCGCGCGGAAGATCACGTCGACGAGGCGCGTCTGCGTCTCCCAGCCGCCGACGACAGGGCTCGGCCAGGTGCAGTTGGTGACGCTGCCCACGGGAGCGTCGAGCGAGACGAGCCGGTAGAAGCCGTCGTTGACCGGCAGGTCGGGGTCGATCAGGCACTTGACCGCATACGCGCACGCCGAGAACGTCTGCGCGTAGGTCGAGTTGACCGGGGCGCGCCGCTGCGCGTCGGAGCCGGCAAGGTCGAAAGCGACGCCGTCCGCAGAGATCTCGACCCGGGCCCGGAGGCGGACGGGCTCGTCCGTGTACCCGTCCGTGTCGACGAAGCCCTCGGCTTCGTAGGCGCCGTGCGGCAGGGCCGCGAGCTCCGCGCGAGTGCGCCGCTCCGTGTACTCGAGCAGCTCGGCCATCGTCTCGACCACGGCGCCGAGCCCGTGGCGGGCGGCGAGCGCCTGGAGCCGGCGCACTCCGGTCGCGTTGGCCGCGATCTGGGCGCGAAAGTCGCCGGCAGTCTCGTGCTTGGAGCGGATCTGCGCCAGGATCAGGCTGAACACGTCCGGGACGAGCCTGCCGCCCTCCACGAGCTTGACGGGCGGGACGATCACGCCCTCCTGGAACACCTCCCGGAACGCTCCGATCGACGCCGGCGCGCCGCCCCCGACGTCGACGTGGTGAGCGAGGTTCGCGACGTAGCCGAGCAGCTCGCCGTCGCAATGCACGGGCGAGATCAGGCTCACGTCGTTCAGGTGGACGCCGCTCGGGAAGGGCTCGTTCGTGATGATCGCGTCGCCCGGCGCGAGGTTCTCGGGGCCGTAGTCGCGGATCGCCCGGGGCACCTGCTCGGCCATCGAGCCCAGGTGCACCGGCTGCGTGAAGGCCTGCGCAACCGCACGGAGCTCGGCGTCGAAGAAGGCGCACGAGAAGTCCGAGCGAGTCTTGATGTTCGTCGAGTAGGCGCTGCGGCGGAGCGTCAGCGCCATCTCGTCCGTGGCCGCGACGAGCGCGTTCCGGATCACCTCGAACGTGATCGGATCCATCAGTAGGGCCCCTGCCGCTCGTGCCGGTCCCGCGCGCGCCCGACCGCGTCGAGGTCGAGCTCGAAGCCGAGCCCCGGCGCCGTGGGCACAGCGACGCGTCCGCCGGCGATCTCGATCGGCGTCGTCACGAGCTGCTCGGAGAGCAGGTGGTGCATCGCCTGGTTGCCGAGCGTCTGGTTCGGCAGGCAGCCCAGCACCTGCAGCGCCGCGAAGGTCGAGATCGCGCTCTCGACGCAGGCGTGCCGGTTCATCGGGATCCCGTGCGACTCCGCCAGATACGCCATCTGACGCCATCGCCAAAGGCCGCCGGACTCGTGGCTGCCGAGCACGATCGCGTCCGCGGCCTCCTGCTCGAGGACGGCGCGGAGCTCCGCGGTCGTGTGCACCGCCTGGTCGGCGGCGATCTTCGTCTCGACCGATCGGCGCACCCAGGCGAGGCCCGAGACGTTTCCGGCCGGCACGGGCTGCTCGACCCAGTCGAGGTCGTACGCCTCGAGCCGCCGGATCGCGTCGACCGCGCCCGGCACGTCCCACGCTTCGTTGGGGTCGAGGCGCAGGAGCGGCTCGGGGCCGATCGCCTCGCGCACGGCCCCGACGATCTCCTCGTCGTCGCGATCCCCGCGGCCGACCTTCAGGTAGACGACGCGATAGCCCTGGGTGGCGAGCGCGGCCGCGTCGCGCGCGAGCTCCTCGGCGGTGTCCCCCTGCGGGAAGGCCATGAAGTCGACCTCGTCGTGGACACGCCCGCCGAGGAAGGTCGACGCGGGCACGCCGAGCCCCTTGCCGAGCGCGTCCCAGCACGCCGTCTCGATCCCGCTCAGCACCTGTTGGGAGAAACGAGGCGTGAAGCGCCAGCGACCTTCGCGCCAGAGCTCGCCGAGTATCGCCTCGACCTCGCCGGGCGAGCGGCCGACGAACGAGCGCGCCATCAGGAGGCCGTACGACTCGACAGCCGCGGAGTCCTCGCAGATCGATTCGCCGTACCCGATCGCGCCGTCGTCGGTCTCGACCGTGAAGAGGACGAGGTTCGCCCCCTCCTGCACGCCCGAGCGCCAGTGGAACGGCCGCTCGAGCGGGATCGCGATCGGCGTCGCGGTGACCGCGGAGATCCTCACGCGCGGTTTCCCGGCCCCCAGACGGAGCCGAAGGTTCGCCCGGCGGCGAAGCGGGCGCCCGAGAGGTCGGAGAGGTCGATCTCCGGCGCCTCGCCGGCGATCACGGACGCGAGCGCCTCTCCAATGGCCGGGCCGAGCTTGAAGCAGTGGCCGCTGCCGCCGAAGGCCGAGTAGTAGCCGCCGACCTCCTCCTCGCCGACGATCGGATACCAGTCCTCGGTGATGTCGTAGACGCCGGAGTAGCCGGTGACGTAGGCGCCGCCGTAGCCCTCGCCCCCGATCGTCGCGGCGAGCGAGGGCACACGGCGCACGAGCTTCGGCACCATCCGGGCGAGGTGCTCCTCGTCGGTGCCGGCGTCGTAGTTCTCCGGATCGGCGGGCTCGGGCTCCTTCGGCCAGCCCTCGCCGACGAGCACCTTGCCCTCGCCGTAGTGGCGGAAGTAGAGCCGCTGCGCGGCGTCGGACATGACCGGGATCTCGCCGAAGCCGTCGGGCGCCTCGAAGACCGCCTCGTGCTCGCGACTGAACCTGAGCGGGTGGTCGACTCCGACCATCCGGCCGATCCGGTCGCCCCAGGGCCCGCCGGCGTTGACGACGACTCCGGTCGCGATCGTGCCCTGCGAGGTGACGACGCCGCCGACACGGCCTCGCTCGATCTCGATCGCCGTCGCCTCGCAGCCCTCGAGCAGCTCGAGCCCTCGCTGCTGCGCAGAGCGGACGAGCGCGCGCACCGTCGCGACGGGGTCGGCGTATCCCGACGTCCGCTCGAAGCAGGCGAGCGCTATCCCCTCGACGTCGAGCTCCGGCCAGCGATGCGAGACCTCCTGGGGCGTGAGGATCTCCGTCTCGACCCCGAAGCGCCGTTGCACCGGAACGACGTCGCGGATCGCCTGTTCCTGCTCCGGCGGCGCGATCACCATGTAGCCGTCCTGGACGAAGCCGACCGGCCCGCCGAGCTCCTCCTCGGCGTTCGCGAACATCGCGGCGCCACGGACGGCGAGCCTGATCGCGACCTCGTTCGAGTAGTGCTGGCGGATGTGCGCGGCCGAGTACTGCGTCGAGCCGCCGCAGATCTCCGACTTCTCGACGAGCGCCACCCGGCCGTAGCCGAGCTTCGTCAGGAAGTGAGCGACGCTCGCCCCGATGATCCCGCCTCCGATCACGACCGCATCGGCTCTCTCGATCACCCGCTCCTCCTCTCGGCCCGTAGGGCCATGGTCGCTTCCTCGTCCACGGTGCCCTCGGCTGCGACAACGATGCCGTAGAGCTCCCGTGCCGCCTTCGGAGTGACCTTCTCGTTCAGAACGTCGGCGGCCACAGCGGCGGGGTCGCGCTTGAGCGGATCGCCCCAGCCCCCACCGCCGGCCGTCCGGTGCTCGTAGACGTCGCCCGCCTCGATCTCGATCGAGAACATCGGTGGGAGCGTCTCCTCGGTTCCGTCGGCGTGCAGCAGGACGTTGGCTGAGAGTCCCCCTGGGCCGCCGCCCGCCAGGCCGTAGGGCGGATGCTTCGACCGGTCGGAGCGGACGACCAGCGAGGTGCGAGGCGTGAGGCAGCGCCAGACGCGCTCGATCGCGAGGCCGCCGCGGTGCAGGCCGGCGCCGCACGAGTCGGGCACGAGGCCGTACCGCTCGACCATGATCGGGTACTCGGACTCGGCCACCTCGACCGGGATGTTCGCGGCGAGGCTCGCCGGGTTCGTCAGGCCGTCGTTGCCGTCGGCCTCGGGCGTGCCGCCCCAGGTTCCGACCACGAGCTCGTAGAAGATGAACCGCCCGCCCTCGGGCCGCTCGGCGCCGAGGATCGCGAGCGTGTTGCCGCCCTCGCCGGCGGCGGGCACGCGGTTCGGGATCAGCTGAGCGAGCGCGCCGCTGACGGCGTCGAGCACGCGGAACCCCGTTACGCCCCGCATCGAGGAGGCGCCCGGCAGCACGACGTCCGCGATCGTCCCCGGCTTGGTGAGGATGTGGATCGGGCGGAAGGCGCCGGCCGTGTTTGGCACCTCGACGGTCAGCGCCGCACGGACCGCCTGGTAGACGCACGCCTGCACGAACGAGCGTGTGCTGTTGAGCGAGCCGCGTACCATCGGCGAGGAGTCGGTCAGGTCGGCCGTGACCTCGTCCGCGGCGATCGTCACGTGCGCCGTGATCGGTACGTCGCAGACGTCGACCCCGTCCGACCCCAGGTAGTCGGTGAAGGAGGCGGTGCCGTCGGGCCAGGTCGCGATCTCCTGGCGGACGAGGCGCTCGGTGTAGTCGATCAGCGCGTCCATCAGATCCGCGAGCGTTTCCGTCCCGTGCCGCGCGGCGAGCGCGATCAGGGCGCGCTCGGCGACCGAGCAGGCGGCGACCTGCGCCCCGAGATCCCCGAACGTCATCCGCGGAATGCGCACGTTCGCCTCGATGATCTTGAAGACGTCCTCGACCGGCTCGCCCTCGGAGTAGAGCCGCAGCCAGGGCAGCCGGATCCCCTCCTGGAAGATCTCCGTGTTGTCGCAGGCGCTCGAGCCCGGCAGCCGGCCACCGACGTCGCCGTGGTGCGCGGTCGTGCAGGTGAAGCCGATGCGCTCACCGCCCGAGTGGACTGGCTTGAAGACGAAGATGTCCTGCAGATGCATCCCGCCGTCGAAGGGATCGTTCAGCACGAAGACGTCCCCGGGCCGGATCCGGTCGTCGTAATGCTCGAGGAGAGTCTCCATCGCATGCGGGATCGAGCCGAGGTGGAATGGCACGCTGACGGCCTGCGCGACCGTCCTGCCTCTGGCGTCGCAGACGACGGCGGAGAAGTCCATCCCGTCCCGGACCACGGTCGAGTGCGCCGTCCGGCAGATCGTCGTCGCCATCTCGTCTGCCATCGACGCGAGCGCGTTCCCGACGATCTGGAGCGTGATCGGGTCGACACGGGCCTCAGTGGCCATCTGCGCCCCGCTTGAGAACGAGCGTCCCGGTGCCCGCGTGGCGCCGCGCCGACCAGCCGGTCGGGACGACGACGGTAGTGTCGTACTCGTCCACGAGCAGCGGGCCTGGCTCGGGCGCCTCGCCAAACGAAGAGCGCGTCCGCACCGGCGCGTCGACAGCGTCGCCGCCCATGTGGATCCACCGGCTCGAGCCCGCCGAGCCGGCGGTGCTCGCGCCGTCGAGATGGAAGGAGCGCATTGTCGCCGCCTCGCCGAGCGCCGCGAGCCGCAGCGCGCGGATCTCGACCGGCGAGCCCGCCTGATCCCTGACGCCGTAGAGGCGCTCGTGCTCGTCCTCGAAGCGCGCCCGCAGCGCGGCCAGCACCTCGGCGTCGATCGGTCCGGTGGGGACGCCGACCTCGACCTCCCAGCTCTGGCCGCCGTAGCGGAGGTCGGCCGTCCGCGCCCACTCGACCTCCGGGCGACCCTCGAGCGCGTGAGCGAGCTTCGTCTCCATCTCGGCGAAGAGCGCGGCGATCGCAGCGGGATCGACGGCGTCCACGTCCAGGTGGCAGGTGCGTACTTCGTGGAACTCCGGGCGCGCGAAGAGCAGGCCGACGGCGCTGAAGAGGCCCGCGACCGCCGGAACGAGCACGGTCCGCATCCCGAGGTCCTCGGCGAGCCCGGCCGCATGGATCGGCCCGGCGCCGCCGTAGGCGATCAGCGCGAAGTCGCGCGGGTCGCGCCCCTTCTCGGACGAGACGGCCCGGAGAGCCCGCGTCATGCGCGCGTTCGCGATCCGGTGGATGCCGCTCGCCGCCGCGAGGAGCGTCAGCCCGAGCGGCCCGGCGACGCGGCGCACCGCTTGCTCGGCGAGCTCCGCGGAGATCGAGACCTGCCCGTCGGCGACCGTGACAGCGGGCATGTAGCCGAGCACGACGTTCGCGTCGGTCACCGTCGGATCGACTCCGCCGCGCCCGTAGCAAGCGGGGCCGGGAGCCGCGCCTGCGCTCCTCGGCCCGACCTGGAGCCCGCCCGCGGGGTCGATCCAGGCGATGCTCCCGCCTCCCGCGCCGACCTCGGCGATGTCGATCGTCGGAATCCGCAGGAGCTCGCCGGCGCCGCGGATCAGGCGGCTGCCGGCCGACATCGGGCCGCCGACCTCGTATTCGCGGCCGCGCGAGATGGCGCCGTCCTCGATCAGCGACGCCTTCGCGGTCGTGCCGCCCATGTCGAAGGCGAGCAGGTTGTCGATCCCGAGCCGCTCCCCCATCCCCCGGGCAGCGACGACTCCCGCCGCGGGGCCGGACTCGAGCGCGAAGACCGGCCGCTCCTTCGCATCGTCCGCGGTCATGACGCCGCCGGACGACTGCATGATCTGGAGCGGCGCCTCGATTCCGATCCCGTCGAGACCGATCCGGATCCGATCGATGTACGAGGACATCAGCGGCCGCACGTATGCGTTGACGACGGTGGTCGCAGAGCGCTCGTACTCGCGCTGCTCGCGCAGGATCTCGCTCGAGAGCGAGACGTTCGCCTCCGGGAGCTCCTCCGCCAGGATCGCGCCGAAGCGCAGCTCGTGCTCGGGATAGAGGTAGGAGTGCAGGAAGCAGACCGCGACGGACTCGACCCCCGCCGCACGCAGGCGCGCGGCGAGCACCCGGCTCTCCTCGTCGTCGAGGCAGCGGACGACGGTTCCGTCTGCGGCGACGCGCTCGTTCAGCTCAAAGCGGAGCCGCCGTTCGACGAGCGCCGGCGGCTTGCGCCAGAAGAGGTCGTACATGTGCGGGATCCGCAGCCGCCGCAGCTCGAGCACGTCGCGGAAGCCGGCGGTCGTCACGAGCGCCGTCGGACTGCCTCGCCGCTCGAGCACCGCGTTCGTTGCCACCGTCGTCCCGTGGACGACCTCCTGCACCGGCCCATCGACGAGAGTGCCGACCGCCTCGACCACGGCGCGGTCGTAGCTCGGCGGGGTCGAGAGCAGCTTGCGAATCGAGACGCGGCCGTCGCCGCGGTGGAGGATCACGTCGGTGAAGGTGCCGCCGACGTCGACACCCACTCGGGCCGCGGTGCTGCTCACGGCAGCTCGACGAGCTCGGAGAGGGGTACGCCTATGACGAGTCGCGTGCGGATGTCCTCCTCCGCCTGCCGGATCGCCCGCGCCCCGGCCTCGACGGCCGGCCAGTCGGCCGCGGAAACGACGAGGATGGCGTCACTGTCGGCGACCACCTGGTCGCCCGGCGCGATCTCGACGCCGCCGATCCTCACCGGTTCGTCCACCGAGCCCACGCGCTCCTTGGCGCACCCGGCGGGGGCGAAGCCGCGGTGGAAGACCGGGAAGCCGAGCACCGCCAGCGCGCCGCCGTCGCGGATCGCGCCGGCGATCACGAGGCCCTGGAGCTCGCGGTACTGCGCGTCCATGCCGGCGAGCTCGCCGAAGTGGCCGCAGTCCCTGCGGCCCCCGGCGTCGACGACCAGGACGGAGCCCGCCGGCGCCTTCTCCAGCGCCCGAAGCACCGCCAGGTTGTCGCCGGGCGCGCAGTCGCACGTCGCCGCCGGGCCGCAGAGCGACGCGGTGACCGTCAGCGGCGTGAGACCCTGAACGAACCGGGCTGACCCGCCGCTTGCCTGGAGCACCTCGGGCGTTGTCAGCGGCGTCACGGTGATGAAATTTGAAATCTCATGTTGCGTCCGCGCCGAGCGTAAACGAGACTGACGGAGAATGGAAGGCACAGCCGCGACCAGGGCCCCTCGCGACTACGAGATCGAGCCGCTCGAGGAGCGGGCGTCGATCGAGCAGCGGGTCGCGCAGTCGCTCCGCGCCCTCATCGTCGCCGGGCAGCTACCCGAGGGGGCCCAGCTCGTGCAGCGCGAGCTCGCGGCGCGGCTCGGGGTCTCGCAGACACCCGTGCGGGCGAGCCTCGGCCGGCTCCAGCGCGAAGGCTTCGTCGCGGTCGGCTCGACCGGACGCGCCTTCGTCAGCAGGTTGACGCGCGAGGACTTCGAGGAGATCTACGCGGCGCGGCTGGGGCTCGAGGGTCTCGCGGCGCGCCTCGGGGCGGAGGCGGCCGGGACGAAGGAGCTTGCGAGCATGCGGGCGACGCTGGCGAGCCTCGAGCGGGCCGCGGCCGCGCAAGACCTCGACGCGTACCTCGCGCTCCGCTGGGAGTTCTACGGAACCGCCTACCGGGCGAGCGGCCGGCGCCGCCTCGCCGAGGAGGTCGAGAGGCTCTACTGGCGCTCCGAGCGCTACAACCGCCTCGTCCTCTCGACGCCGCAACGGTTCCAGGAGTCGCTCGGCCGCTACTCGGCCTTCTTCGCGCACTGCGAGGTAGGCGACGGGCTCGCCGCGGAGCGCGGCGTCCAGGAGAGCCTGCGCTGGGCGGTCGACAGCGTCGCGGGCGGGCTGCCGTCGGAAGCGGAGTTCGCATGACCGTTGTCGTACAGGAGCTCCGCGAAGCGCTCGCCGAGGCGCTCGGTGCGGACGCGCGCGTCTCCGACGGCGACTCCGAGCGCGACCTCCACGCGGCCGACATCACCTTTCATCGTCCGCGCCGGCCCGACCTGGTGGTCTACGCCTCCTCGACGGAGGAGGTCTCCCGCGTCCTCGCAGTCGCGACTGCGCGCCGCGTGCCCGTGACGCCGTTCGGGGCCGGCTCGAGCCTCGAGGGCCACGTGATCCCGACCCGGGGAGGGATCAGCCTCGATCTCTCGCGCCTGAACCGGATCGTCGAGATCGTCCCCGACGATCTCAGCGCGACCGTGCAGGCCGGCGTGACGCGCACCGCTCTCGAGCGGGCGGCCGGTGAGCACGGGCTGTTCTTCCCGGTTGACCCCGGCGCCGACGCGACGCTCGGCGGCATGGCCGCGACGAATGCGGCAGGGACGACGACCATCCGCTACGGGAAGATGCGCGCGAACGTCCTCGCGCTCGAGGCGGTGCTCGCCGACGGAACGATCGTGCGGACGGGCAGCCGGGCGCCGAAGACGTCCGCCGGGTACGACCTCACGAGCCTGCTCGTCGGCTCCGAGGGCACTCTCGCGGTGATCACGGAGCTGCGCGTACGCCTCTACGGGATCCCGGAGCACGTCGTCGCGCAGCGCATCTCCTTCCCGACGATCGAAGCCGCCTGCCGGACGGCCGCCGCTGTCGTCGCCGCCGGCTCGGCGGTGACGCGGCTCGAGCTCCTCGACGCGTGGACGCTCGCCGCGATCAACGCCTATCGCGGCTCGACCTACCCCGTAGGCCCGTGCCTGCTGGTCGAGGCTGCCGGAACCGAGGCGACGGTGGAAGCCGACTTCGCGCTGCTGCGCGACCTGGCCGTGGCCGAGGGCGCGACGGAGATCGTCGACGAGCGCGACCCGGCCGGCCGAGCCAGGCTCTGGGCGGCTCGGCACGACGCGGCCTACGCGGCAGCGGCCATTTCCCCGGGGAGGCGCGAACGCGCGACCGACACCTGCGTCCCCGTGTCCGAGCTGGCGGGCGCCGTCGCGTTCGCCCGCGCGGAGGTGGAGCGCCTCGGACTCGACGCCGCTATCCTCGGTCACGCCGGCGACGGAAACATCCACGTCAGCCTCCAGCTCGACCCCGACGACGGCGCCGAGCTGGCGCTCGCCGACGAGCTCGTGGAGCGATTGATCGTCGACGCGCTGGCGCGCGGCGGCACCTGCACGGGCGAGCACGGGATCGGCCTGGGCAAGATCGCGGCGCTCGAGCTCGAGCACGGCGACCTGGTGCCCTTGATGCGAGGGATCAAGCGAGTCTTCGATCCGCTCGGAATCATGAATCCCGGCAAGGTGTTCACCGACGAAAGGAGCGTTGATGCCCGATAACGGCTTGCCCTTCGCACGTCCAGGGAAGATCGTGTGCGTCGGCCTGAACTATCGCGACCACGTTGAGGAGTCGGGGATGGAGATTCCAGCGCGGCCGCTGCTGTTCGCCAAATGGCCGAGCTCGCTGATCGGCCCCGGTCAGCCGATCGTGCTTCCGCAACAGGCGAAGGATGTCGACTACGAGGCCGAGCTGGGCGTTGTGATCGGGAAGCGCGCGCGACGTGTGCCGGTCGCCGATGCGCTCGATCACGTCGCCGGCTACGTCTGCGCCAACGAGGTGAGCGCCCGTGACATCCAGTTCGCGGACGGCCAGTGGACGCGCGGGAAGTCGTTCGACACGTTCGGGCCGGTCGGGCCGCTCGCGCCCGTCGACCAGGTGCCCGACCCGCAGGCGCTCCGGATCCGCTGCCTGCTGAATGGCGAGGTAGTCCAGGACTCCTCGACCGCGCAGATGATCTTCACGGTCGCCGAGGTGATCGCCTTCATCAGCGACGGGATCACACTCGAGCCGGGCGATCTGATCCTGACCGGGACGCCGGCGGGCGTCGGCTTGGGCCGCAAGCCGCCGGTCTACCTCGAGGACGGAGACGAGGTGACAGTCGAGATCGACGGGGTCGGCTCGCTGACGAATCCCGTGCAAGCCGAGTGACGCTGGCGGGCGAGCTGCGTTCGCGCTTCGGCGAGGAACTCGTCCTCGACGCCGTGCCCGCCTCCTACCTCTCGGACGCGACCGAGGCACGCGGCCTCCGGGGCCGCGCAGACGCCGTTGTGCTGCCACGAACCGCGGAGGAGGTCGCCGAGGTCGTCGCGTGGTGCTACGAGCACGACGCCCCGATCACACCGCGCGGCGGGGGCACCGGCTTTGCGGGCGGCGCGGTGCCGCGCGGCGGCGTCGTTCTCTCGCTCGAACGTCTGCGCAAGGTGCGCTCGATCGAGCCGCTCCTCTGGCGGATGGAGGTCGAAGCGGGCGTGACGACCGCCGACGTGCGCAGGCTCGCCCGCGAGAACGGACTGCTCTTCCCTCCCGATCCCGGCGCCGCCGAGCAATCGCAGATCGGCGGCAACGTCGCCACGAACGCGGGCGGCCCACACGCATTCAAGTACGGCGTCACCGGGGACTGGGTCACCGGCGTCGAGGCGGTGGTCGCCCCCGGTGAGCTCGTCGCGGTCGGCGGCGCGATCCGCAAGGACGTGGCGGGCTATGACCTCAAGAGCCTGCTCGTCGGCTCCGAGGGAACGCTCGGGGTCGTGACGGCGGTCTGGCTGAGCCTCGCCCCCGCGCCCGAGGCGGTCGCCCCCGTCGTCTCGCTTCATTCCGGCACCGCCGAAGGCTGCGAGGCACTCGCCCGGGTACTCGGCAGCGGCCTTCCCGTGGCGGCGCTCGAGTACCTCGACGCCGAGACCATGCGCCGCTCGGTCGGCTCCTTCCCAGTCCCGGTGGGAGCCGGCTTCCTGGTGCTCGCGGAGGTCGACGGCTCCACCGAGGAGGTCGTGCGCCTCCGCGAGGCCGTGCTGGAGGCCGTCGGCGAGGACGCGCTCTCGATCTGGGCGCCTGAGACCGCGGCGGAGATCGCGGCACTCTGGCGCTGGCGCGACGGCGTCTCCCTCGCTGTCCAGGCAGAGCGCGGCGGCAAGGTGAGCGAGGACATTGTCGTCCCCTTCGACCGCCTCGCCGAGGCAATCGAGGAGACGCTCGCGATCGGCGTGCGCAACGACCTCGCCGCGTGCAGCTGGGGACATGCCGGCGACGGGAACCTCCACTCGACCTTCATGATCGACCCGGGCGACGAAGCGGAGCGCATCCGCGCCGAGGCGGCGGCCGAGGAGCTGTTCGACCTGGCAGTGCGGCTTGGCGGGAGCATCTCGGGCGAGCACGGCCTCGGACTCGTGAAAGGCGGACAGCTCGAGCGGCAGTGGGGCCGGGCGGCGTTCGGCCTGCACCGCTCGATCAAAGCCGCGTTCGACCCCAAGGGCTTGCTGAACCCCGGCAAGAAGCGCTGATCGCCTCGCCCGACGCACGAAGCCGGCGGCGGGGGCAGCTGTACATCGTCGGGGCCGCGGTCGCGTGGTCGACGGCCGGCGGCCTCCAGCGCGAGCTTTCCCTCGATACGTCGACCCAGCTCGCGGGGCGCGCGTTCTTCGCCTTCGTCGCCCTGACCGCGTTCGTCGCGATCAGGAACCGCGGCCGGACGGTGGACGCGTTCCGCTCGATCGGGATCGCCGGTCTCGGCGTCGCGGTGTGCACGGCGATCGCATCGGGATCGTTCATCGTGGCGCTGAACCACTCGACGGTCGCGAACGTGCTCTTCCTGCAGGCCGTGGCGCCGATCGCCGCCGCTCTACTCGCCTGGATCGCGCTCGGCGAGTCGGTCACGAGGAGGACGGGGCTCGCGATGGCGATCGCGCTGCTCGGCGTCGGCTTGATGGTCGGCGGCCCGGGGAGCGGCGGCGTCGTCGGCGTCAGCTTCTCGCTCCTGATGACCCTCGCCTTCGCACTCGGCGTCGTGATCACGCGGCACCGGCGTGACGTCTCGATGGCGCCGGCGATCTGCCTCTCGCAACTGCTCCTCGTCCTGGCTGTCGGGCCGTTCTCCCAGCCCGGGAGCGTGGGCGAGCGCGATCTCGCCTTCCTCGTGCTCCTCGGCGTCGGCCAGATGGGTCTCGGGCTCGTCCTCTTCACGATGGGCGCCAGGTTGATCGCCGCGTCCGAGGTCGCGCTGATCACGCTGCTGGAGATCGTCCTCGGCCCGTTCTGGGCGTGGGTCGCCGTCTCGGAGACGCCTCCGTCGCTGACGCTCGTCGGCGGGGCCGTCGTGGTCGCGGCCGTCCTCCTGCAGACGACCGAGAGAGCGGTATCGCGCGACCTCAGCCGTCCGCCAATGAACGGACGGCGGCCACGATCTCGGCCGGTCCGGGCAGCGTCGCCGCTTCGAGGTCCTTCTGGTAGGGGATCGGGTGTGAGGCGGCGCCGACGCGGATGACGGGCGCGTCGAGGTCCCAGAAGCAATGCTCCGCCGCGTGCGCCGCGATCTCGGCGCCGAAACCGCAGAACTGGACGGCCTCGTGCGCGACAACGAGCCGGCCCGTCTTTGCGACCGACCTCGCGATCAGAGCGGTGTCGAGCGGGACGAGCGTCCGCGGGTCGATCACCTCGACGCTGATCCCGGCGCTCTCGAGCTCGTGCGCAGCCCGGAGAGCATGCGGCACCTGCGCGCCCAGAGCGACGACGGTGACGTCCGTTCCCTCGCGGGCGACCCGGCCGACGCCGAGCTCGATTCCGTAGCGCTCGGGCGGCACAAGCGCGGGCTCGCCGAAGAAGAGGAGCTTCTGCTCGAGGAAGATGACCGGGTTGTCGCCGCGGATCGCCGCCGAGAGCAGACCTTTTGCGTCGTAGGGGGTCGAGGGCATCGCGACGACGAGGCCCGGGATGTGCGCGAAGAGCGCCTCCAGGCTCTGCGAGTGCTGGGCGCCGAGCCGGACGCCGCCGCCCGAGACCATCCGGATCACGAGCGGGATGCTCGGCGTCCCACCCATCATGAAGCGGAGCTTCGCGGCCTGATTCACGATCTGGTCGAAGGCGACACCGGCGAAGTCCGAGAACTGCAGCTCGACGACCGGCCGCAGCCCCGTCAGGGCCGCGCCGATCCCGCAGCCGACGAAGCCGCTCTCGGTCAGCGGCGTGTCGCGGATCCGCTCGCCGCCGTAGCGCTCGTAGAGACCTTCGGTAGCCCGAAAGAGCCCGCCCACCTTGCCGATGTCCTCGCCGATCACGATCACGTCCGGATCGGCGTCGAGCTCGAGGTCGAGAGCCTCGCGCACCGCGGCCACGAAGCCGAGCTGCCGCTCCGTCTCCGCGGCGGGCGCCGGATAGCCCCGCTGCGGGCCGAGCACGGCGGGAAGGAGGTCGTCGGTGCTCGCGTCCTCGTCGGCGAGCGCGAGCCCGATCGCGAGCTCGACATCGCGCGCGACCTCGCGGAGGAGGCCCTCGACACGGTCGTCGTCCAGCTCACCTAGGCCTCGAAGCAACCGCTCGAAGCGCGGGAGTGGATCCTTCGCCTCCCACTCCTCGACGAGCGCCGGGTCGCGGACGTCCGGAAGGTTCGCGCGCATCGAGTGCTGCATCCGCCGGAACGTCTTCATCTCCAGGAACGTCGGGCCGGCGCCTTCCCGAGCCCGCGTGAGCGCGCGCGCCACCGCGTCCTCGACGGCGAGCACGTCGTTCCCGTCCACGATCTCGCCCGGCATCCCGTAGCCGACCGCACGGTCGGCGAGATCCTCGACGGCGCGCTGCGCCCGCCAGTCGGCCGAGAGCGCGAACTGGTTGTTCTCGCAGATGAAGACGACCGGGAGCGCCCAGGTGGCGGCGAGGTTCATCCCCTCGTGCGCCGCGCCCTGACCGGCCGCCCCGTCGCCGAAGAAGGCCACCGCCGCCTGCCCCGTCGCCCGGAGCTTCGCGGTCAGGGCCGCTCCGCAGGCGTGGGGGATCCCGGCGCCGACGATCCCGTTGCAGCCGAGAATGTCGAGCGAGAGGTCTGCGATGTGCATCGAGCCGCCGAGCCCCTTGCAGTAGCCGGTTCGCTTCCCGAACATCTCCGCCATCATCCGGCGGAGGTCTGCTCCCGCCGCGATCAGATGGCCGTGCGAGCGGTGATGGCCGACAAGGTAGTCGGTCTCGCGCATGACGCCGGCCGCGCCGACGGCGATCGCCTCCTGCCCGACGCAGCTGTGCGCGGTTCCGAAGATGACACCCTGCTGAAAGAGCTCCGCGGCTCGATCCTCGAAGCGGCGGATCAACGCCAGCAGGCGGTACTGCTCGAGAAGCGGCGGACGGTCGGCCGGGCGATTCGCGACGACAGTCGCCTCGACGCTCACCTAAGCCGGCCGCTGGTGGAGCTCGAAGATGTAGCCGTCCGGGTCGAGTGCGTAGAGGCTCTTGCCGCCCGCGTTGGCGCCCGCGCTCATCTCCACGGGCCCGTCCGAGCGGAACGAGACACCTCGCGCTCGCAACTCCTCCCAGAGCGCGTCGATTCCCGTCACGTAGACGCAAAAATGGCCCGTGCCGTAGTCGCACGGCCGGGAGCTGCCCGAGTGCCGCTCGCAGCCCCGGTATTCGATCAGCTCGACCTCGAGCTCGCTCCCGCTCCCCGGCACGCGAAGCATCGCGATCTCGAGCCCCGTCGCCTCGGGAACGCCGACGATCCGCATGATCTCCGGCTCCTCGTAGAGCCGCCGCCAGAGGAGCTCCAGACCGAGCAGCTCGCAGTAGAACTCGAGCGAGCGGTCGAGGTCTGAGACGGTGATCCCCGCGTGACGCGCCCCGGCGATCGTCCACGTGCTCACGGGGCTAACGTACTGCGAAGGAGGGCTTGGATGCTGAAGAACCGGGTTGCGCTGGTCACGGGAGCTGCGAGCGGGATCGGCCGCGAGATCGCAGAGCGCTTCGCGAGCGAAGGCGCCCGCGTCACCGGTTTCGACCGCGCCGGCGAGGTGGCGATCCGCGGCGACGTCCGCGTCCCTGAGGACGTCGAACGCGCTGTCGACCAGGTCATGGCGGCGGAGGGGCGGATCGACGTGCTCGTCTGTAGCGCCGGCGTCCGCGAGATCGGAGACATCTACACGATGCCGACCGAGGAATGGGACAACGTGATCGCCGTCAACCTGAGCGGCACGTTCTACTTCTGCCAAGCCGCCGCACGATGGATGCGCGAGGGCGGCGGCGGCGCGATCGTGAACATCTCGTCCGTCGGAGGCCTGATCGGGCTCGCGCGGCGTCCGGCCTACACGGCGGCGAAGCACGGGGTGATCGGGCTGACGAAGAGCCTGGCTCGCGACCTCGGACCCGCCGGGATCCGCGTCAACGCGATCTGTCCCGGGCTGATCCGGACACCGCTGACAGAGCAGTACTTCGTCGAGGACGCCTTCGAGGAGGGTCTGCGCTCGATCGTTCCCCAGGGGCGAGCCGGAGTCGCCGCCGACGTCGCCGACGCCGCTCTCTATCTCGCGAGCGACCAGTCCGCGTACGTGAACGGCGTCTCGCTCACGGTCGACGGCGGCTGGCTGGCGGAGAAGAGCTTCGCCGCCGGCGAAGCAGCCGCCTCCACCTTCCTGGCCGCGAACGAGACAGTCGACGGCCCTTAGCTCACTTCGCCGGCCTCGCTCGCTCGAAATAGGCGAACATCGCCGCCGAATCTAGGCCGAGGAGGTCGCGACAACAGTCGCGTTTCTCTGCTCGAACGGCGCGTTGCACACAACGGTGCCGTCGTCTCGGTCGATGTCGGCTACACGCTCGCTTGAGGCCGCCCCGGCCCTGCTTGCCGCGACTGCATACCCATGACTCTTCGCCAATTCTCGTGCGCCATTCGTGCGCCAGTAGGCTCCGAACTCAGCGGACTTTGACGGACGCGGGCGGACTGACAATGAGAGGGTTGGAGTATCAGCTGTCGCTCAGCCATGCGAATTCGCGACGACGGAGCGGCGTAGGAGTCGAACCTACCCAGCCGTGGGTTACACGACCTCGCCGGCTTTGAAGAC
>Ga0183260_10000404_pt1 | contig 36133 bp, 32 predicted proteins | sample AntDrymUQ4972206_2_FD_129768 | JGI IMG/M metagenome (GOLD analysis project Ga0183260, IMG submission 129768) | Polar desert sand microbial communities from Dry Valleys, Antarctica - metaG UQ497 (22.06) (version 2) (version 2) | ecosystem: Environmental > Terrestrial > Soil > Desert | place...
ACGCCTACCGGCGCCGCGGCATCCCGGTGGTCCTCGGCGGCGTGCACCCGTCGATGCTCCCCGGCGAGGCGCTCCGCCACGCCGACGCCGTCGTGGTGGGCGAGGCCGAGTCGGTGATCGGCTCGGTGCTGGCCGACGCGGCAGCCGGCCGGTTGGGCGGGCTGTACCAGGGCGAGTGGGGCCAGATGAGCGGCGTGCCGAGCGTCGGCGAGTGGGTGGATCTGCTCGAGGAAGGGCCGTTCCTGCGGTACCTCCCGCGGAACACCCTGCAGACGACCCGCGGGTGCCGGTTCAACTGCGACTTCTGCTCGGTGATCCGCATCAACGGGCGCGGCTCCCGCCACCGCGACCCGCTCGAGGTCGTCGAGGAGCTGCGGGTGCTGAAGCGCCACGGGCAGCGGTTCGGGTCCTTCTTCCAGGTCAACTTCCTGGACGACGACCTGGCCGCCGACCTCGAGTTCACGGCCGCGCTGGCGGAAGCCATCGTGGCGTCCGGCCTGAAGGTCTCGTGGGCGGCCCAGGCCTCCATCGGCCTGGCCGGCGACCCGGAGATGGTCCGGCTGGTGGCCCGGGCCGGCTGCAGCGTGCTGTTCACCGGCTTCGAGAGCATCTCCCGCGACACGCTGAAGGAGTGCAACAAGAAGAACCGGCCCCACCTGTTCCGCGAGTCCGTGCAGCGCCTGCACGACAGCCGGATCCTGATCGAGGGCGGGTTCATCTTCGGCTTCGACCACGACGAGGCGGGGGTGTTCGACGAGACCGCCGAGTTCGTGGACCGGATCGGCGTCGACGCCGCCCACTTCGCCATCCTCACGCCGCTGCCCGGCACCCAGACCTTCGCCCGCATGGCCGGCGACGGGAGGATCACCAGCTTCGACTGGGGCGAGTACGACCTCTACCACGCGGTGTTCGAGCCGGCCCGGATGACCGCGGCCCAGCTGCAGGCCGGGCTGTGGAAGGCGTACCGGCGCTTCTACGGCGCCCGCCCCCGGTGGCGCCGCTGGCGCCGGCACGTCGCCACCCGCCCCCACCCGCTGGTGGGCACCACGGTCACCCTCACCAACGCCAACTACGCCCGGCACTACCGCCCGGGGGCGACCGCTCGCCCGCGCTACGTCGCCGATCCCGCCGACCTCCAGAGCCTGCTGGCGGTGAGCAGCGCCCCGGCCTCTGAGGCCATCGGCACCGCGGTGAGGCTGCTCGCCATGCCGACCCGCCCCCGAGAGCCCGGTGCCCCCGACCCCTGGCGACGATGACGAGGCTCCTCCTCTCAGGCCCACCACCCCTCGATCCACCCCTGCCACTGGAGCGCTGATGCCTCGCACCCGAAGGACGACCGCCCTCATCGTCATGCCCGTCCTGTTCGCCGCCTGGGTGATCCTGTTCCTCTTCCCGACCCGGACCGACCAGCTGTGGGGGTGGACGATCCGTCCCACCATGTCGGCCATCACGATGGGAGCCGGGTACCTCGGCGGCGTCTGGTTCTTCGCCCGGGTGGCGCAGGCGTCGGACTCGCACCAGGTCGCAGGCGGGTTGTTGGCGGCGACGGTGTTCACCACGCTGCTCGGCCTGGCGACCATCCTGCACTGGGGCAAGTTCAACCACGACCACGTCTCGTTCTGGACGTGGGCCTTCCTCTACTTCGTCGCCCCCCCGTTCCTGCTGGTCCTGTTCCTGGCCAACCGGCCCACGTCGAGCACCGCCGCGGGCGGTGTCCTCATCCCCCTCTGGGCCGCTCGCCTCCTCGGCGGCATCGGCGCCTTCCAGGTGACCGCCGCCCTCGTGTGGTTCGCCGACCCGGCCGCCTTCTCCGGCCGCACCCCCTGGGCGCTCACGCCGCTGACCAGCCGGTCGCTGGCCTCCTTCGTGGCCTTCACCGGCGCCTTCCTCGCCTGGGCCCTGGTGGACCGGCGCTTCACGGCCCTGCAGGCCGGCGTCGAGGCGGTCACCGTCGGGCTCGTGGTCACCGGGATCGGCGCGTTCGTCGCCCGGGACGACTTCACGGGGCCGGCGTACGCCCGCCTCGGCTACGTCGCCGGCCTGGCCAGCATCCTGGCCGCGCTCGTGGCGCTGCAGGTGGGCATGCGAAGGGCGGGAGGTGCCGGCCCCGGCGGGGACCAGGCGCCCTCCGAAGGCCTGCAAACCCCCACGGCGCCGACGGCGGCCTGAGCCCGAGGCGAATGGACACGGCCTCGAGGCGAGAGTGCCCCCTTCGGGTGGCCTGAGGGACCCGATCTGGGCACGCCCGACAGGGGGTCGGTCGGGCTCTCAGTCGGCGTCGGCGGCCTCCCGCATGGCTTCCTGGGCCTGGATGAGGTGGTAGAGCAGCAGGAGCTGGGTCAGGGCCAGCGGCTCGTCGCGGCTGTCTGAGTCGGCATCGAGGCGGCCCAGCGACTCGGGGAGCGGCGAGTCGACCCCGAGCTGGTCCCAGATCGCCTGCTCCACCTTCCTGGTGATCTCCGGCTTGGCGTAGGAGTGGATGTGGACGGCGTCGGCCGGCTTGCCTCCCTCGGAGCGGCTGAGGGTCGTGTGCATGGCCTCGTTCGTGTCGTCGCCCAGGATCGTGTGCAGCTCGGGGTGGTCGATCGTGGGGCGGAGGAGCAGCTTGGCGCTGAGGGGGTCGTTGACCGTCTCGCCCCGCTCCTCGATGGGAGCGAAGCGCACGACGATGTCGGCCCGCGCCCGCTGGGGTCGGATGAACTTCTCTGACTCGGGCTCCCGCTTCTTCAGGTCGGCCCGGACCTCGTCCTCGGTGTAGCCCCGCTTCTTGGTGTCGCGGGCCAGCTTCCAGGCGATGCGCAGCTCCTCGGGGGGGTCGAGGTACACGCTGATGTCGAAGCAGGCCCGGGCCATCTTGGTGTAAAGGGGGAGGAGACCCTCGACGATCACGAACTCGCGGGGCTCGACGTACTCGGGGCGTTCCAGCATGCCCGTGTCGTGGTTGTAGACGGGCTTCAGGATGGGCTGGCCGAACGCCAGGTGCTGGAGGTGCTGCTCCATGATGTCGATGTAGTTGCACTTGGGGTTCAGCGGCGTGAAGGGCAGCGACTTCCGCTCGTCCCGGTCGTAGCGGTGGTAGTCGTCGGCCGCCACCGAGGTGATGCGCTCCGGGCCCAGCGCCTCGACCAAGCCCTTGGTCAGCGTCGTCTTGCCGGTGCCGCTGTCGCCGGCGATGGCCAGCATGATGGGACGCTGCCCACCAGCCCCCTGGCCCGGGTTCGCCCGCAGGACGTTCATCTGCTTCTCGTGCATGCGCATGCACCGTAACGCCGCTGGTTGGTCGCCACCACCGTGACGGCCGGCTGCTCCTCCGGCCCGTCGGCCGCGTGGTGCTCGCGGTTCTGCTCAGATCGCCTCGTTCGGGGCCGATGGGTGGCCTGGTGGCCCCGGATCCAGGCGCAGGTGGCCCTGAGCGCCAGGAGCGGGCGACGGGCGCCACGGGGAGATCGATCGCCGACCGCTTCCGGCTGGGGCGGTTGCTGAAGCAGGGCAGCGGGGTGAGCACCTACCTGGCCGAGGACCGGGTCAGCGGTGCCCCGGTGGTGGTGAAGACGGTGGCGTCGGCCGACGTCTCCACGGCCGTGCAGCTGCGCCTCCAGCACGACGCGCTCGTCCTCGAGCGCCTCGGGGCGGCGACCCTGGGGTTCCGGCCGCTCCTGGCCAGCGGCCACGACGACGGGCTCTTCTACCTCGTCCAGCCGATGGTGCCCGGGGTGACGCTGGCCGAGCGGCTCGGCGACGGGCCGCTGACCGTGGTGGCGGCGCTGTCGGTCTCGATCGACATCCTGCGGGCCCTCCAGGTCGCCCACGACGAAGGCGTCCTGCACCGGGACGTCAAGCCCGCCAACGTCATCGTCCAGCCCGGTCAGCCGGCGGACAGCACGGTGCTGGTCGACTTCGGGCTGGCCCGCAGCGCCGGCCTGGACCCGTCGATCCAGGGCGAGTCGGTGGGCACGGCCCGCTACGTGGCCCCCGAGGCGGCCGGGCTGCTCGATGCCGACGTCGACCAGCGGTCCGATCTGTACTCGTTCGGGGTGCTGCTGTTCGAGTGCCTGGCGGGCCGGCCGCCCTTCAGCGGGACGACGGTCGGCGAGGTGCTCCGCCAGCACCTGAGCCTCCCGCCGCCCCAGCTGCGCTCCCTCGGCCTTCGCATACCCCGGGCCCTCGACGGCGTCATCCAGCGCCTCTTGGCCAAGGAGCCCGCCGAGCGCTACCAGTCGGCGGCGGCCGCCCTCGCCGACCTGGAGGCGATCAGCCGGGCCCTGGCGGACGGGATCAGCGAGCCGGCGGTCACCCCCGGGCTGCACGACCTGCGCCACGTCGTCACCGAGCCCGCCTTCGTCGGCCGGACGGCGGAGCTGGCCACCCTCAGCGCCGCCCTGGACGAGGCCGCAGCCGGACGAGGCGGGCTCGTCCTCATCGAGGCCGAGTCGGGGGGCGGCAAGACCCGGCTTCTCGACGAGCTGGCCATCCAGGCCACCCAGAGGGGCGCCTGGGTGCTGCGGGGCCAGGCGCTCGACCAGGCCGCCCACCGGCCCTTCCAGCTGCTGGACGGGGTCGTGACCGAGATCGTGGGAGCGGCCGGCAGCGACCCGTCGGTCGCCCGCCGCCTGCGACGCGTGCTCGGTGACCGCCGGGAGGCGGCGGCGGCGGCCATGCCCCCGCTGGCCCAGATCCTGGGCTCGGGCGACGCCAGCGGCCTGGGCCCCGAGGCGTTCGGGGAGGCCCGCAGCATCGACGCCCTCGCCGCCCTCCTCGACGCCGTGGGTTCGGCCGAGCACCCGGCCCTGGTGCTCCTCGACGACGGCCAGTGGGCCGACGGGGCGGCCGGCCTGCTGCTGGACCGCCTGCACTCGCGCCCGGCCACGACCCGCCACGTCCTGGTCGCCGTGGCCTTCCGCTCCGAGGAGGTCGGCCCCGATCACCCGCTGCGGGCCCTGGAGCCGTCGGCCACGGTGCGCCTGGGCGCCTTCGACGAGGCCGACATCGCCGCCCTGTGCGAGTCGATGGCCGGTCCGCTCCCGGCGGAGGCGGTGGCGGCCGTCGCCCGCCTGGCCGACGGGGTCCCGTTCATGGGTGCGGCGGTGCTGCGGGGGATGGTCGAGTCCGGAGCGCTGCTCGCGACCAGCGAGGGCTGGGTGATCGACCCCGAGGCCATGGGGGCCGTGCGCACGTCACGCCGGGCCGCCCTGTTCCTCCTCCGCCGCTTCGAGCTGCTCTCGCCGGCGGCGCTGCGGCTCCTCGAGGTGGGCGCCGTGCTGGGCAAGGCGTTCGAGCTCGACCTGGCCGTCGAGCTCACCGGTCAGGCCGCGTCCGAGGTGACGATGGCCCTCGACGAGGCTCGCCGCCGCCGCATCCTGTGGGTCCACGAGGAGACCAGCACCTGCTCGTTCACCCACGACAAGCTGCGGGAGACCCTGCTCGCCCGCCTGCCCCGCGCCGAGCTCAGGACCTTGCACCGCCGGGCGGCCGAGCGGATCGAGGCCCACCAACCAGACCGGGTGTTCGAGCTGGCCTACCACTTCGACGCCGCCGAGGAGCCGGCCCGGATGCTGCCGTACGCCCTGCGGGCGGCGGCGCTGGCCCGCAGCCGCTACGCCCTCGACAACGCCGTGACCCACTTCCGCCTGGCCCAGAAGGCCGGTGAGCAGGATCCGGGGGTGGACGCCGAGCTGTGCGCCACCATCTCCGAGGGGCTGGCCGACGTCCTCATCCTCCAGGGCAGCTACGCCGAGGGCAAGGAGCTGCTGGAGCAGGCCCTCGGCCTCACGACCGAGTCGACCCAGCGGGCCGTGCTCGACGGCAAGCTCGGCGACCTGGCCTTCAAGCGGGGTGACCAGGTCGCCGCTCGCCGCCACCTCGAGCGGTCGCTCCGCGACCTCGGCCGGTGGGTCCCCCGCCGCAGGCTGGAGTTCCTCGTCGCCGCCATCTGGGAGGTGGCGGTCCAGGCCATGCACACGCTGCTCCGCCGGCGGCTGGTGGGGCGGCGCCCGGTCGAGGGCCGCGAGCGCGAGTTCCTGGCCATGCGGATGTACAGCCGCCTGGCCTACGTCTACTGGTTCCACGCCGGCAAGATGCCCTGCGCCTGGAGCCACCTGCGGGAGATGAACCTGGCCGAGCGGTACCCGCCCACCCCCGAGCTGGCCCAGGCCTACTCCGAGCACGCCCCGGTGATGACGATGGCGCCGTGGACGAGCCGGGGCATCGCCTACGCCCAGCGCTCGTACGAGATCCGCCGGGACCTCGGCGACGTGTGGGGCCAGGGCCAGTCCCTCGGCTTCCACGGCGTCGTGCTCTACGCCGCCTCCCGCTACACCGAGGCGATCGAGAAGTGCGAGGAGGCGGTGGCGCTCCTGGAGCGCACGGGCGACCGGTGGGAGGAGCACACGGCCAGCTGGCACATCGCGTTCGCCCGGTACCGCCTCGGCGAGCTGGGCTCGGCCGTCGAGGCCGCCCTGGTCCTGCACCAGAGCGCGACGGCCATCGGCGACCAGGCCGCCGCCGGCATCAGCCTGAGCGTGTGTGCGAAGGCCTCGGTGGGCCGGGTCCCCGCCGAGCTCATCGCCGCCGAGCTGGAGCGGGACAACGAGGACGCCCACACCACCACCGAGGTCCTGGTGGCCGACGGCATCCGGCTGCTGCACGCCGGGGACGTCGAGGGGGCGGTGGCCAGGCTGAACGAAGCCCGGGTGCTCGTGCGCCGCTCCGGGCTCCGCCAGGAGTACGTGGCGCCGGTGTGGCCGTGGCTGGCCACCGCCCAGCGCACCCAGCTCGAGCAGGCCGGGGGCCACGCCCGCCGCAGCCTGGTGCGCGCCGCGGCCCGCTCCGCTCGCCGCGCCGACTGGCTGTCTCGGGCCTACCGCAACAACCGCCCGCACGCCCTGCGCGAGCGGGGCCTGATCGCCGACCTGCAGGGCCAGCCCTTCCGGGCCCGGAACCTCCTGGCCAAGAGCCTGGCGGTGGCCGAAGAGCAGGGCGCCCGCTACGAGGCCGCCCTGTCGCGGCTGGCCAGCGCCCGGGTGGCGCTGGCGGCCGGCCGCCTCGGTCCCGGGGTCGACATCGCCGCCCTGGCCCAGGCCGTCGCCGACCTCGAGGCGACGGTCGTGATGCCGGGCGACGCCCCGGCCCCCGTGCCGGCCAGCCTCTCCCTGGCCGACCGGTTCGAGAGCATCCTCGCCGTCGGCCGCCAGATCGCCTCGGCCCCCTCCCCTGCCGTCGTCTACCGAACGGTGCGAGACGCCTCCCTGACCCTGCTCCGCGGCGATCGCTGCCACGTCGTCCTGGTCGGCGACGGCGCCGCTGACCTCGTCACCGAGTCCGGCGAGCGGATCGACGAGGCCAGCCGTGGCCTCCTCGAGCGGGCCATCGCCGCCCGGGCGCCCGTGACCACGGGCGACGCCGACGCCTTCGACCCCAGCGAGAGCCTGCTGTTGGCCGACCTCCGCTCGGTCCTGTGCGCTCCCATCATGTGCGAGAACGAGGTGGTCGCCTGCCTCTACACGACCCACCACCAGATCGACGGGCTGTTCGGCGAGACCGAGATCAAGCTGGCCGCCTTCGTGGCCACCCTGGCCGGCGCCGCCCTCGAGCACATGGCCGGCAGCGAGGCCCGCTTCCGGTCGCTGGCCCAGAACTCCTCGGACGTGATCACCATCGTCAACGCCGCCGGCCTCGTCACCTACCAGAGCTCGTCGGTGGGCCGGGTCTTCGGCTACCCCGCCGACGAGCTCCTGGGCCATGACGTGCGCGACTGGGTCCACCCCGATGACCTGCACCAGCTCGTCCAGCTGCTGGTCGCCGACCCGTCGGAGGCCGCAGCAGGGGGCAGCCCCCTGCTCTACATGCGGCTCCGCCACCGTGACCGCACCTGGCGGCACTCCGAGACGGCGGTCACCTCGATGTTCGACGACCCGAGCGTGCGTGGCCTGGTGCTCAACACCCGTGACGTCAGCGAGCGGGTGGCGCTGGAGGCCGAGCTGCGGGCCCAGGCGCTGCAGGACCCGCTGACCGGGCTGGCCAACCGCAAGCTGTTCTCCGACCGGCTGGACAACGCCCTGGCCCGGCGGGCGCGCGACCAGCAGCCGGTGGCCGTTGCCTTCCTCGACATCGACGACTTCAAGTCGATCAACGACACCATGGGCCACGCCGCCGGCGACGTGCTGCTGCGCGAGGTGGGCCGGCGCCTGCTCGTGTGCGTGCGGCCGGGCGACACCGTGGCCCGCTTCGGCGGTGACGAGTTCGCCCTGCTGCTGGAGGGGACCGGGGGCCGGGCCGTCGAAGCCGTGGGGCAACGGCTGATGCACGAGCTGGGCCAGCCGTTCCGCCTGCTCGACCAGGAGATGCTGGTGCGGGCCAGCGTCGGCCTGGCCGTGGCTGAAGGCGCCGAGACGACCGAGGGCCTCCTCAGCGGGGCCGACACGGCCATGTACGTGGCCAAGGCGCGGGGCAAGTCCCGGTTCGAGGTCTTCAAGACCCGGATGCGCGACGACGCCCTGGAGCGCTCGGGGCTGCGCACCGACCTGGAGTGGGCGCTGGCCCGGGACGAGCTGGCCCTCCACTACCAGCCCGTGATGGACGTGCCGAGCGGGCAGGTGCGGGGCTTCGAGGCGCTGGTGCGCTGGAACCACCCCCGGCGGGGGCTGCTGCAGCCCGGCGACTTCATCGACCTGGCCGAGCAGAGCGGCCTGATCCTCCCGATCGGCGCCTGGGTGCTGCGCCAGGCCTGCGTGCAGGCGCAGACCTGGCGGCGCACCTACGACCCGCAGCTGTCGATGGCCGTGAACGTCTCGGCCCGCCAGCTGCTGGACCCCGACCTGGTGGGCGAGGTCGCCACCGCCCTCCAGGAGTCAGGCCTCGACCCGAGCGGCCTAGTGCTCGAGATCACCGAGAGCGCGACGGTCTCCGACACCGAAGCGGCCATCGCCCGCCTCGAGGAGCTCAAGGCGCTGGGTGTCGGTCTGGCCATCGACGACTTCGGCACGGGCTACTCGTCGCTCAGCTACCTCCGGCGCTTCCCGGTCGACCAGCTGAAGATCGACCGGTCGTTCGTCAACGGTCTCGCCACCACCACCCAGGACCGGGCCATCGTGGCCAGCGTCATCAACCTCGGCCACGCCCTGGGCATCCAGGTGGTGGCCGAGGGCGTGGAGACGATCGACCAGCTGGAGAAGCTGGGCGAGCTCGGGTGCGACCTGGCCCAGGGCTTCAACTGGGACCAGCCGGCCACGCCCGAGATCATCGGCGCCTGGCTCACGCTGGTGTTCAGCGTCAGCCCCAGCCTGACGCCTCGTCCGGCCCTGCGCGTGCTGATCGCCGACGACCGCGCCCACATCCGCGCCTCGCTGCGCATCGCCCTCGAGACCGACGACGGCTTCGTCATCGTGGCCGAGGCGGCCACGGGCCACGAAGCGGTCGAGATGGCCGGACGCCACCAACCCGACCTGGTCGTGCTCGACGTCGCCATGCCCGGCGCCTCCGGGATCGCCGTCCTCCCCTCCCTGCGCGTGGCCGCCCCGAACGCCACCGTCGTCCTGCTGACGTCGCTCGACCTCCCCGACGTGATCTCCCGGGCTGGCGGGGCGGCCGACGGCATCCTCGACAAGACCCAGGACCTCGCCCACCTGGGCGAGCGCCTCCAGCACCTCCTCCGCGCCTGAGGCCCGGACGAAGCGTTGCTCAGCCGCCGAGGAGGCGGGCCTTCTGGGCGGCGAACTCCTCGTCGGAGAGGATGCCCTCGTCACGGAGCGCCGCCAGCTTCCTGAGCTGGTCGGCGACGTCGACGGGGGGACCGCTCGAGGCGGGGGCGGCGGCCGGCGGGTTGGCGGCCATGCCGGCGGCCACCACGCCGCCCGGGTTGACGTGGAGGTACTGGCTCTGGCGCTCGATCATCTTCTTCGACCGGGCGTCGCTGACGAGCGGCATCAACAGGTCCCTCACCTTGTACGGCTCCTCGATGTTGTCGAGGATCACCGTGCCGCTCGTCATCCCTGGCTCACTGGCCTGGTAGCCGCCCATGCGCATCATGTTGCCGGGGTCGACCCCGAGCGTCGGGTCCTCGAGGTGGAGGACGACGTCACCGACGTCCTTGCCCCGCTGCAGCACGGACTGACGCACGTCGATGTCGCGGACGGCCCAGAGGGGCACCTGCTCCGAGCGCACGCCGAGGAGGCCGGTGTCGATCCAGACCCGGTCCTTGGTGATGCGGTACAGCGCCTTCGAGACGCCGGTGGCGTTGGTCGCCGCGCTCTTGCTGGACCCGAACCAGAGGGTGTTCGGATCGTTGGCCAGCTGCTCCTGACGCTTGGCCTGCTGCTCGCCGGCGGCCGACTTGGCCTGGTCGGCCAGCTGCTTGCCCTGGGTCGCCGCCGTCGCCGCGGCCGCCTTCAGCTTGTCCTTCCAGCCTCCCTTGCCTGCTGCCGCCGCCGGCGCGGGGGCCTCGGCCCCCGGAGGCGGGGCCAGCGCCCCGACCGGCGGGTCGACGGCGGCCACGCCCTGATCGGACACGTGGTCGGTCCACGCCGCTCCGTCCCAGTACCGCAGCTCGTGGGCCCCTCCCGGATCAGCCAGCCACCCTGCTGCGACGCTCATCCTCTGACCTCCGTCCTGAACGACCGAGCGCCCAGTCTGTCAGCGGCGTCGGCGTGCGGTGGGTTTGGCCGTGACGCCTGCTCAGGCGGCGAAGACCGTCCTCAGGACCTCCATGGCCGCGGGCCGGTTCTCCTCGAAGGTGGGCTGGATCTGCGACGGAGGGAGGATGAACCCTCCCTGGGCCTGGCTCCGGGGCCGGAGCTCGACGGTGAAGGAGGGGACGTCGTACTCGCCGAAGGTCCAGTCGGTGGTGTCGCCGGCGGTGGGGTACAGCCTCGAGGCCTGCTGGACGGTGTAGGTCTCGTTGTGGACCCGGCGGATGGCGCGCTGCATGCGCCGGCCCAGCTGGTCCATGCGGCTGCGGTCGTCGGGATCGGCGATCGGGTCGGACGTGTAGCCCCACGGGTAGAGGATCAGCTGCGAGTAGCTGTGGTAGGTGACGACCGCTCGGAAGCGGTGCACGCCCATCAGGTCGCGCACGGCCCGGGTCTCGGGCTCGGAGAAGGCCCGGGGGCCCACGTAGGTCTCGTCGCTCGGCACGTGGCTCGAGGTGTTCACGTCGAGCGTGCCCCACATGTAGCCGTAGTTCCGGTTGGGGTCGACCCCCATGCTGCCGCCCGGGTTCGGCCGGCGGTTCTTGCGCCACAGCCGGTCCGTCGTGCGGGTGAACTCGTGGCCGTCGGGGTTCACCATCGGGGCCACCCAGATCTCGCCCTGCTGCAGCCACCGGGCCACCGGGTTGGTGCCCGATCGGTTCAGGAGGTCCTCGGCCAGCAGGTAGGGGACCTCGACGGATATCCACTCCCGGGCGTGGTGGCAGCCCAGGAAGAGCGCCTTGGTGGGGCTGTCACGGCGCTCGCCGATGCGGAGCGCCCAGATGGGCCGGTTCTCGAGGCTGCGGCCGATCTCGACCAGCTGGGCGATGTCCGGGTGGTCCTCGGCGAGCCGGCGCAGGTCGGCCTCCATCGACTCGGCCGAGTGGTACCCGGCCACGGCCGGGGCGGCGGCCTCGGCCGTCACCGGGGCGGCGAAGGTCGACACGTAGCTGTCCGTCTCGTGCAGCTGCTCCACCGCGAAGCCCATGCGCTCGATCCGCTCGACCTCGGCGTCGGGCGCCCGGAGCACGAGGTGGTCGGGGTGGGTCTCCCAGACGTCGAGGCCGAGGGGCGCCGTCAACAGCCGGCCCAGCGACACCCGCTCGCTTCGCGCCGTCACCTTCACGATCAGGGTCATGTCCGCCTCCTGTCACGCATCGTTCCCCCCGAGCTGGCCGGCCTGGGCCTGCCACTCGCGCACGGGCGAGATGCGCTCGACCCGGGCCACCCCGCGCCGCTCGAGCCCTGACAGCTGCGCCTCACCGGCGGCCACGATCAGAGCGTCGTCCCCCCGCTCCCACACGTCGAGGCCGAACGGCATCCGCAGCAGCGCGTCCAGGCTCAGCGGCGGGACCGGCCGCACCCGAGCCACCCACTGCTCCGGTTCACCCATGCCCACCTGCTCTCGGACGCTCCCAGCGGTCGCCGGGCCGTCGGTGCCGGATGATTGTCCCCTGTCGCTCCATGGGACGCAAGTGCTTCCCGCCGCCCAGGACTGGCCGGTGGAGAACCGCGGTGGCCCCGGGATGCGACACTCGGGTCATGGAAACCTCCAAGACCCGCTGGACCCTCGTCGCCCTCGCCGCCCCGGCCCTGCTCGCCGCCTGCGGTGACACCACCGAGGACTCGGCCGCCGCCACCACGACCACCACCGCCGCCGCCACCACGACCACCGCCGCCGCGGCCGCGGCACGAGCCCCCGAGGCCAAGGCCACCCTGGCCACCGCCGACGGCGCCTCGGCTGGGACGGTCGGCTTCAGCGCCGTGCCGGGAGGGACCGAGGTCGACGTCCAGCTGACGTCGACGAGGGCGGTCACGGCCGGCCGCTTCCACGGCATCCACGTGCACGCCAACGACGACCCGGCGAACGGGGAGGGATGCAAGGCGGACGCCGCGGGGGCTCCCTCGACCTGGTTCACCGCCGCCGACGGCCACCTCAAGGCGGGCACGGCCACCCACACCGACCACATCGGCGACCTGCCCAGCGTCCTGGTGCGCAAGGACGGCACCGCCAGCCTGCGCTTCACCACCGACCGCTTCACCCCGACCGAGGTCGTGGGCAAGGCCGTCATCGTGCACGCCAGCGGCGACAACTTCGGCAACATCCCGACCGGCAGCCTGCCCGACCAGTACACGGCCAACGCCGAGGCGGCGACCACCAAGACCGCGGCCACCGGCAACGCCGGTGACCGCATGGCCTGCGGCCTGATCAGCCGGTCCTGACCGCCTCGGGGAGCGCCGGGCTCGAACCCCGGCGTCAGCGGATGGGTGTGCTGCCCACGCTGATGTCGAAGTTGGCGCGGCCGTCCTCGCCCACCGTCGTCACCTCGATGCGCACGGGAAGTTTCGTGGTGTCCCCCGGCGCCACGAGGTAGCAGTCCAAGGTCGCTCCGACCTCGGCGGCGAGGTCATCCGGGCACGTCACCGTTGGCTTCGGCATCTTGGCCTTCGCGGCGATCTGCTTGGCCGCCTCCTCCTGGACCTCAGCCTTGTCCAAGGTGTTCTCGCCTCCCACGCTCATGCTGGCCTTGCAGCCCGCGGTCAGCGCGGTGGCCGCCACCACGGCCAGGGTCACCTTCACGAAGCTGGAGAGGGCACCAGCCGCCGAGAACCTTGATCTCCCACCTGGATCCATCTTCTGCCTGCTCCTCTGTCGGTCATCGGTCACCGACGTGGTGTCGGCACCACACGTCAGACGAGGCGGTCCTGCTCACCCTTCCATGTGCGGCGAACTTTTCTTCAGCGGACCGGCTCGGGCTCCCGTCGGGGGGCTGCCGCCGGGACGGGGAGGGCTCTGGCCCTGGTCCGGAAGGTGCGCAGGCGCAGGCTGTTGGTGACGACGAAGACGCTGGAGAAGGCCATGGCCGCCCCGGCCAGCATGGGGTTGAGGAGGCCGGCGGCGGCCAGCGGGATGGCCGACACGTTGTAGGCGAAGGCCCAGAACAGGTTGCCCCGGATGGTCTTCAGTACCTTGCGGGCCAGCCGGATCCCGTCGGCGGCGGCTCGCAGGTCGCCGCTCACCAGCGTCAGGTCGCTGGCCTCGATGGCGGCATCGGTGCCGGTGCCCATGGCCAGCCCGAGGTCGGCGGCGGCGAGGGCCGCGGCGTCGTTCACGCCGTCACCCACCATGGCCACCTTCCGCCCCTCGGCCTGGAGGCGGTGGACCTCCTCGACCTTCTGCTCGGGCAGCACGCCGGCGATCACCGTCTCGATGCCGACCTCGTCGGCGATCGCCCGGGCGACGGCCTCGTTGTCGCCGGTCAGCAGGATGGGCTCGAGCCCCAACGCCCTGAGGGAGCGGACAGCCTCGGCCGAGGTCGGCTTCACGGTGTCGGCCACGGCCAGGACGGCCCGCGCCCGCCCGTCCCAGGCCACGGCGATGACCGTCTGGCCCAGCGACTCGGCCTCGGCCATGGCCCGCTGGAGCGGCTCGGGGAGGGGGGACCCCCGGTCGGCCAGCAGGCTGGGCCGGCCGGCGACGACGGGATGGCCGTCGACGACGCCGTGGACGCCGAGGCCCCTGCGGTTCTCGAAGCCCTCGACCGCCGGCAGGCTGCCGAGGCGCTCGCGAGCGGCCGCAGCCACGGCCTGGGCGATCGGGTGCTCGGAGGCGTCCTCGAGGGCGCCGGCCAGCCGGAGGACCTCCTGCTCGTCCTCACCCGGGCCCGCCACCACGGCCACCAGCGACATGCGGCCGCTGGTGACGGTGCCGGTCTTGTCGAGGACGACGGTGTCGATCCTCTTGGTGGACTCGAGGACCTCGGGGCCCTTGATCAGGATGCCGAGCTGGGCGCCCCGCCCGGTGCCCACCAGCAGCGCGGTGGGCGTGGCCAGGCCGAGCGCGCAGGGGCAGGCGATGATCAGGACGGCGACGGCGGCGGTGAAGGCGTCGTCGGCCGAGCCACCGGCTCCGAGCCAGACGCCGAGGGTCCCGACGGCCAGGGCGATGACGACCGGTACGAAGACGGCGGAGATGCGGTCGGCCAGCCGCTGCACCTGGGCCTTGCCGGCCTGGGCGTCGGTGACGAGCCGGCTGATCTGGGCCAGCTTGGTGTCGGCCCCCACCCGGGTGGCCCGCACGACCAGGCGGCCGCCGACGTTGACGGTGGCGCCGATGACCGACCCCCCGGGGGCCACCTCGACCGGCACGCTCTCGCCGGTGAGCAGCGAGGCGTCGATGGCCGAGCTGCCGTCCTCGACCACGCCGTCGGTGGCCACCTTCTCCCCCGGCCGCACGACGAAGCGGTCGCCGACCTGCAGGGCGTCGGCCGGGATGCGCTCCTCCCGCCCGTCCCGCAGGACGGCCACCTCCTTGGCCCCCAGCTCGAGGAGGGCCCGGAGGGCGGCGCCGGCACTGCGCTTGGCCCGGGCCTCGAGCCAGCGGCCGGCCAGGATGAAGGCCACGACGCCGGCGGCGGCCTCGAGGTAGATCTCGTCGCCTCCGCTGGCGCCGAAGAAGTGCCAGCCCATCCGCATGGACGGGTCGCCGCTGTCGCCGAAGAACAGCGACCAGATCGACCAGAGGTAGGCGGCGATGGTGCCCACCGAGATGAGCGTGTCCATGCTGGCCGTGCCGTGGCGCAGGTTCCGGAACGCCGTCACGTGGAAGGGCCAGCCCCCCCACAGCACCACCGGCCCGGCCATGGCGAAGGCCAGCCACTGCCAGGCGTCGAACTGCAGGGGCGGCACCATCGACAGGAGCACGACGGGGATGGCCAGGGTCGCCGACAGCACGAACCGCTGCTTCAGCCCGCCCACCCGGACCGCCTCGTCGTCGACGGGCTCGGGCCCCGGCCCGTCGGGGGACCGGGGGGGCTCGGGCAGGCGGGCCGAGTAGCCCGCCTTCTCGACCTCGGCGATGAGCTGTTCGGGCGTCACCCCCTCCGGCACGGTGACCGTGGCCCGCTCGAGGGGCAGGTTCACCGAGGCGGTGACGCCGTCGAGCTTGTTGAGGCGCCGCTCGATGCGGCCGGCGCACGAGGCGCAGGTCATCCCGCCGAGGAGCAGCTCGACCTGGCTGGTGTCGCCGGGCTCGGGATCCATCACCGCACCTCCATGGTGGTCGCGGCCGTGCGGACGGTGCCGGCGACCTGGTAGTCGAAGAACAGGGCGTAGGTGCCCGCCGTGGCCAGCTCGGCCGTGAAGCGCACGGCCGGAGAACCGCCTTCCCGGGGGTGGACGTGCAGGTAGGCGAGGTCGCCGGCCCGCAGCGCCACCAGGTGGCCTCGGGCGCCGAGGTAGGGCTCGGGCTCGAGCGGGGCGCCGTCCCGCCGGACGGTGATGTCGATGTCATCGCCCCGGCGGTCGAAGGCGGCGGTCAGCGACGGATCGGCCGGGCTGGCCGCCGTCGGGGTGCGGCCGGGTACAAAGGCGCCGGCCACCTGCAGGTCGACGCCCAGCGTCAGCTGGGCCGGCCCGCCCGAGGGGGCGAAGTCGGCGAACGCCCGCCAGGTGCCGCCCTCGCGCAGGTCGAGGGTGATCGACCAGGTTCCATCGGCCCCTCGGGTGGGGTGGACGTGCTGGAAGCCGCTGAGGTCGCGGCGGACCACGATGAGGTGCAGCTCGCGCTCGTGCAGCTGCTCGTAGCGCTGCTGGGGCTGGCCGTCGGGCCCGTCGATGCGGAAGCGGAACGGGGTGGCCGGCCCTGAGGCGAGCTCGGTGGCGTCGGCGACGAGCCGGTACCCGGCCACGGCCACGGCCAGCCCGGGGGCGGCGGCGGGGGTGGCCGCGGCCTCGGTCCGGCCGTGCCCGCCGCCGCTGGCGCCACCGTCGCCGCCGTGGCTCTCGCCCATCTCCTCTCCGGCGCCCATGCTGTGCCCGCCGGTCGAGCGGCCGGACAGGCCGTCGGGGGCCACGGCCCGGGCGAGGCCGAAGCTGGCGGCGAAGACCGCAGCCACCGTGATGGTGAAGCCGACGAGCTTGGCGCTGGCGGAAGGGCTCTTTCTCATGCCCAGCACCATACCCCCCAGGGGTACCTTTTGGCAACCCGGGCCAACCGCGAAGGTGCGTGGCAGCGAAGCCGGTGGGGTAGGTGCCGGTCATGGCGAGCTTCGGGTACTTCCTGTCGAGTGAGGAGCTGGCACCCCGGGATGCGGTGCGGTGGGCCCAGCGGGCCGAGCAGGCCGGTTTCGGCCGGGTGTGGATCTCGGACCACACCACCCGTGGAACGACGCCCAGGGCGAGTCGTCGTTCGTCTGGGGGGTCATCGGCGGGATCGCCGCCACCACCCGGCTGCACGTGACCACCGCCGTCACCTGCCCCACGTTCCGCATCCACCCCGCCGTGCTGGCCCAGGCCGCGGCCACGTCGTCGCTGCTGGCTGGAGGGCCGGTTCGCCTTTGGCGTGGGGTCGGGCGAGCACCTCAACGAGCACATCCTCGGGGACCAGTGGCCCCCGGCCGACCGGCGCCTCGAGATGCTGGCCGAGGCCATCGAGGTGATGCGGGCGCTGTGGACCGGCGAGTGGGTCACCCGCTACGGGAGCTGCGGATGCCCCAGCACTTCGAGCAGCTGGCCGGGATCGTGTCCGAGGACTCGACGGCTGAGAGCGTGGCCCTGGGCCCCGACCCCGAACGTCACGTGGCGGCCATCACCCCCTACCTGGAGGCGGGCTACGACGAGGTCTTCGTGTCCCAGATGGGCGAGGACCAGGAGGGCTTCCTCCGCTTCTGGGAGAAGGAGCTGCAGCCCCGCCTGGCCAAGCTCGACTGAGCCGGCTTCAGGCCACGGCCTCGTCGGCGACGGCGGCGGCCACCCGACGCGGGGCGCGGAGGGCGGGGTGGTGGTCGACGCCGGCCAGGACGCTGAGGCGGAGCGACGGCTGCTCGACGGCCAGACGGCTCGCCCACCCGGGTGCGGTGACCCGGTCGTCGGCGCCGACCAGAGCCGTGGTGGGACAGGTCACCTGGAGGAGGAGGGCGGCCGCGCTCTCGGCCAGGACGAGGTTGGCGAGCGTGCGGTGGTAGCTGGTCCAGCTGTGGCGGACCCCTTCGATGGCCACCGCGGCCGGCACCGAGCGAACGGCCAGCGGGGCGAGCATGGCGGCGAGGGCGGCGTGACGGCACATGAGCTCGCAGATCATCCGGCCCCGCCGATCACCGCTGGCCGTCCAGCGAGCCATGGCCCCCAGGCGGCCAACCTCGGCCAGGGCGGTCGCCCGGTCCGGCCAGGCGGGCAGGCCGGTGAGCACTGGCTGGCGTACGCTGACGGAGCGATGTCGACGCAGCCCACCAGCGACGGTCAGCTTGGCGGGCACCTCGAAGAGCCGGTGGACGAGGTGCTGCGCAGGGCCAGGCCATACCCGCCTCGCCACGAGCTGCTCCTTGACGACCTTACCGACGACGAGGACGCTGCATTCTGGGAGGCCATCAGCGCCTCGTGACGGCCCGTTCCGCTGTGGTCGTCGTCGACACCAACGTCTTCGGTGCGGATCTGGTGCGACGGGGCGCTCCGCTCGCAACCCTCTATCGACCGCTGCTCGAGGGGAGGTCGTTCGTTCTGTCGTTCCAGACCGTGGCAGAGCTTCGGTTCGGTGCCCGTCGCCAGGGGTGGGGGACTCGTCGGCTCGATCGTCTCGACGAACGCCTGGACCGGGCCCATGTGGTGTGGGCCGGTCCCGAGCTACTCGGCGAGTACGTCGCCCTGCGGGTGCGCTGCGAACAGGCGGGCCATGCTCTTGCCCAGTCCCATCACGACGCCGACCGCTGGATCGCTGCGACTGCGATCCGACTCGGCGTCCCCCTCGTCTCCCACGACGCCGTGTTCAAGGGTGCGCCGGGCCTGCTGCTGGAGCACGCGCTGGCTGGTAGCTCATGACGCCCAGTCAGTTTCCACTGGTACTCCAGTGCCACGGCTCGGAGGGGAGGTTGCGGAGGCCGAAGCGGCCGGCGTTGCCGGCCAGCCAGACGAAGGCCGGGTTGGAGCGGGAGGTGATGAGCGAGCCGCGGTTGTTGAAGTCGATGGCGAGGCCCCGCTCGTGCATGGAGGCCCCGGGCTTGGCCGTCGGCGGCGAGCACTGCGAGGCCGGCATCTCGTAGATGGCGTAGTTGCTCGTGCCGCAGTTGTTCATGCGGGTCTGGATCTGCTGCTGGGACGAGCGGTAGCCCCCGCCGCTGAGGGAAAGGCCGGCGCTGTCGGACGCCGAGAGGAGGCTGGCCAGCTGCCCGGCGATCGATGAGGCAACGGTGATGCCCCGCACGGTGGTGAGGCCAGGACCGGCGGGCGCCGTCGGCACCGGCCGCCGGGGGCCGGGCGGGGCGGGCAGCAGCGCCGCCGGGATCGGGGTGGGGCGGCGAACCCCCTGCTGGGCTGCCGGCGCTGACGCCGGCGCCGACGCCGACGCCGACGCCGACGCCGGCGGGGCGGCCGCGGGGCGCAGGCGGGCGGCCCGCTCGACTTCCGCCGCCTGCTGGGCCAGGAGCTCCGCCCGGCGGCGGGCCGCTGCCTCGGCGTCCTGGCGGGCGATGGCGGCGCCCAGCTCGGCGTCGGACTCGGCCAACAGGTCGACCTCGGCCTCGTTGGCCGCCAGCTTCGACTCGAGCGACTCGGCGACCGACGTCTGGGCGGCCTGCAGCTTCTCGAGCTCGGCCAGCCGGGCTTCGCTCTCCGCCCGGCGCAGGGCCGCGTCCTTCGCCGCCTTGGTCGCCCGGCGCCGGGCCGCCATCAGGTCGGACCGGGCGGCCCGCACCGCGTCGAGCTTGTCGGCCGACCGCCCGATGCGGACGTCGGCGTAGACGAGGGAGCGGGAGATGTCAGCGGGCGCCGCCGAGGCGGAGAGCTCGAGGACGCCCGGTGAGGGCGTCGTGTAGACGTTGACGGCCTGGCCTCGCAGCTCGCTCCTGGCCACGCGGAGGCGCTCCTCGCCGGCGGCCAGCTGCCGGTCGGCGGCCTCGGCCTCGAGGGCGGCGCGGCGCTCGGCCTGGGCCGCCTCGCCCAGCAGGTCCGTGGTGCCGCCCACCGAGGCGTCGAGGGCGTCGAGCGCCTGCTCCACCTCCTGGTCAGAGGCCTTCAGCACGTCAAGGCGGGCGGCGGCCTCGATCCGCTTGCGCCGCACCTCGGCCTGGTCGCTCCTGGCGTCGGCGCCGGCCGGGACCGGCAGGGCGAGGAGCAGGATGGCCAGGGCGGCGAACCCGACCTGGGCGCAGCGGGACGGCCGCGCGAAGGTCCGACGGCTGCGATGACGGCCCACGGGGCTGTGACCCTACAGGCCTGCAGGCTCCGCACCCTGCATCCCCGTTCGTGCCGATGACGCCTTTGGTCCTGGCGATCTCGACGGCCGGCGGCACGCCTGTAGCAGGTTGCGGGCGCACCCTTCTCCCCCGGGTGGGAGCATGGCGGCGTGGACGACCCCCGGTGGCTGAGCCAGGAGGAGATGCGGGCCTGGCGCTCCCTGCTCGGAGCCCAGCACCGCCTCCGGCGCCTTCTCGACCTCGAGCTCCAGGCCGCCCTCGGCACCAGCCTCCACGACCACGAGGTCCTCATCATCCTGTCGGAGCAGCCCGACGGCTCGTGCCGGATGGCCGACCTGGCTGAGCTCCTCACCCTCTCGCGCTCTGGGCTCACCCGCCGCGTCGACCGCATGGCCCAGGCTGGGCTGGTCACCCGCGAGCGGTGCGCGTCGGACGGCCGCGGCGTCTACGCCCGGATCACCTCGACCGGCCGCCAGGCCCTGGAGGCGGCCACCCCGGTGCACGTCGCCGGCGTCCGCCGCCACTTCATCGACGTGCTGGAGCCGGCCCAGCTGGCGCTCCTGGCCGAGGCGCTCGAGAAGGTCGCCCTCGACACGCCCGCTCCGGTCGAGCTGGCCAACTCGTGCTCGGGCGGCCAGCCGGCGTCCGGCACCTAAGCGTCACCCGGGTCGTCACCCAGGCGTCCGCCAGGTCGTCGGCCGGTCGTCAGCCAGGTCGTCAGCCAGGTCGTCACCGAGGCCGTCACCGCTCCCCCGGGTCGGTCCCCGCCGCCAGCGGGCGTCCGCTCTCGGCCCAGCCCTCGGTTCCCGCCGTGACGTTCAGGACCTCCCAGCCGAGCTGCAGGCGCATGGCCTCGGCGGCGCTCCGTGACCGGCTGCCCCGGGCGCAGATCACGTAGAGGGGACGCCCCGCGGGCACGGCATCGAGCCGCTCCCCCAGCTCCGGCAGGGGCACCAGCACCGCCCCGGGGACGTGCTTTTGGAGGTACTCGTCGGGGTTGCGCACGTCGAGGACCGTCGCTCCGCCTCGCCAGGCGGCCTCGAACGCCTCCAGGTCGACCTCCGGCACCACCGTCGCCTCGTCCGCGCCGTCGTTCCTGGCGCCGTCGTTCCTGGCGCCGTCGTTCCTGGCGCCGTCGTTCCTGGCGCCGTCGTTCCTGGCGCCGTCGTTCCTGGCGTCGTCGTTCCTGGCGTCGTTGTTCCTGGCGTCGTTGTTCCTGGCGTCGTTGTTCGTGGCGTCGCTCATGGGGCCAACCTTTCCACGACCCAGAGCTGGGTCCCGCTCCCGCGGCGGTAGCGGAGCCGGTCGTGGAGGCGGCTGGGCCGCCCCTGCCACAGCTCGACGGCGTCCGGGACGATGCGGTAGCCGCCCCAGTGCGGTGGCCGGGGCACGTCGTCGTCCGGGAAGCGGGCCTCGGCCTCGGCCACCCTGGCCTCGAGCTCGGCCCGGTCGGCCAGCACCTCGCTCTGAGTGCTGGCCCACGCCCCGATCCGGCTGGCCCGGGGGCGGCTGGCGAAGTAGGCGTCCGACTCCTCGTCGCTGGTGGCCTCGGCCGTCCCGGTCAGGCAGACCTGGCGGTGGACGTCGTCCCAGCGGAGCAGGGCGGCGCAGCGGGGGTTGGCCGCCAGCTCGCGGCCCTTGCGGCTGCGACGGTTCGAGTAGAAGACCAGGCCGCCCGAGATCCCCCGCAGCAGCACCGTCCGGCTCGAGGGCACGCCGGCCGGGGTCGCCGTAGACACCACCATCGCCCCGGGCTCGGGCGCCCCCCGGGCGACCGCCTCGCCGACCCAGGCTGCCACCGCGTCCAGGGGCGAAGGGGGCAGGTCGGCCTCGTCGAGAGTGCCCCAGTCGTAGTCGGACCGGATGCTGGAAAGGTCGGGGGCGGACACGCCCCGATCGTCCCAGAAGCCCGAGCCCGTTCGGCTCAGCCGCTCTCCTTCGCCTTCTGCAGGGTGACGAAGATCTCCTCGCGGTGGACATCGACGCTGCGGGGGGCGGTGATCCCGAGGCGCACCTGGTCGCCCCGCACCTCGAGCACGGTGACGACGACGTCATCTCCGATCATGATGCTCTGGTTGGCGTGGCGGGTCAGCACGAGCATTGGGCAGGTCCTTCCGTGGCGACCGCAGGTGGCGGAGGCCAGCGTACTTCGTGCTGGCACGCGAATGTCAGCGCAGCAGGCCGAGCTCGGTCGCCCGGGACAGGGCGCCGAAGCGGCTCTGCACCTCCAGCTTCCCGTAGATGTGCTGGAGGTGGGTCTTGATCGTGGCGTCGCTGACGTAGAGGGCCCGGGCGATCTGCTTGTTCGAGTGGCCCTGGGCCAGCAGCGCCAGCACCTCGAGCTCCTTGGCCGTCAGTGACCCGCCGGCGTCGTCGCCGGGGGGCGCGGCGCTGGCGGGAGCCGGCCGACGGGTCGGGGGCGCGGCCATGCCGCCGGGTCCGTCAGCGCGCTCGGGGCCGAGCTCCGGCCCGACCACCCGCTCCCCCCGCCCGATCCTGGCCAGGGCGTCGGCCAGCTCCTCCGGCCCCACCGAGGCAACGAGGAGGGCATCGGCCCCGGCGGCGAAGAGGGCGCCGAGCTCGGCGGCGGCCACCGACATCGGGGCGACGAGGACCACGATCTTCGGGGGCGACTGGTCGTGCCTGGCGCTGCGGATGGTGGCGGGGGTCAGCCCGTCGAGCGGCGAGCCGAAGATGACGAGATCGACACCCCGCAGGCGCACCAGCAGGAGGCCCTCGCTTGCCTTGGACGTCCCACCGACGGCGCTGATGCCGCTCTTCGCCAGGACCCCGGCCAGGCCGAGGCGGACCAGCGGCCACCGGTCGACGACCACCGCCGTCCCGAGCACCCCGCCCTGCACGGGCGCCGATCCTACCGAGACCCCGCCCCCGTGCCTCGTGCCGACCCGTGGACGCACTGTCAACCCTGACGGTTCCAACCGGGTGGTGTCGCACATGGTCATCGCCCGAAGGAGATCATCCTCTTGCCCGATAGTGGCCGAACCGCCCTCCCACGAAGATGGCGCACATGACAACGACGTCTGGTTGCACCACGGTTGCCGACAAGCGGGCCGAAGAGGATCTGGTCCGCCGCCACCTCGCCCTCGTGCAGTACGCGGTGGCCGAGCTCGCCGGCCGGGTGCCCCGCCACGTGAGCCGGTCTGACCTGGAGTCCGCCGGCATGGTCGGGCTGGCGCAGGCCGCCCGCTCGTTCGACGCCGCTCGCGGCATCGCCTTCGAGCGCTACGCCGCCCAACGGATCCGGGGCGCCCTGCTCGACGAGCTGCGCAGCAAGGACTGGGCCAGCCGCGGCGTGCGGTCCCGGGCCCGGACGGTCTCGGCCGCCACCGAACAGCTCACCGCCTGCCTGGGCCGCACCCCCACCAAGCAGGAGGTGGCCGAGCGGGCCGGGATGGCGGTCGGGGCGGTCGACGACCTGGCCGACGACGTCCACCGCGCCGTCGTCCTCAACTACGACTCGCTGCTGGCGTCCGGCGACGGGGAGTCGCTCCTCCCGTCGGACACCGCCACACCGGAGGCCACCCTGCTCGAGCGGGAGCGCAAGGCGTACCTCATCGACGCCGTGGCCACCCTGCCCGAGCGGCTGCGCCGGGTGATCGTCGGCTACTTCTTCGAGGAGCTGCCGATGCTGGTGCTGGCCGAGGAGCTCGGCGTCTCCGAGAGCCGGATCAGCCAGATGCGGGCCGAGGCCCTCGCCCTCATGAAGGACGGCATGAACAGCCAGCTGGAGCCGGACCTGGTGGTCGAGCCGCGGCACGGCGGGCGGGTGGCCAGGCGCAAGGCGGCGTACCACGCCACGATCTCCGACCGCTCGGACTACCGCAGCCGGCTCGACGCCGGCGACGCCGCCCGCGGCCGCCTGCTGTCCCTGGGGGCGAGGAAGTCGGCCTGAGCCTCAGGCCGACGGCTTGGCGTCGAGCACCTCGACGACGAACCACAGCGTCTCCTGCGGGCCGATGCCGCTGCCGCTGCCGCGCTCGCCGTAGCCCTGGGCCGGAGGGATCCCGAGGAGGCGCTGGCCGCCGACCTTCATGCCGGGGATCCCCTGCTGCCACCCGGGGATCACGTTGCTGAGGGGGAGCTCAGCGGGCTTGCCCCGCTTGTAGGACGAGTCGAAGACCATCCCGGTCGAGCACGCCACCCCGACGTAGTTGACCGTGAGCTTGGCCCCGGCAGCCACGACGGCACCGGTGCCCGGCTTGAGGTCCTCGGTCACGAGCATGGTGGGCGGCGGCCCGACCTTGACCGGGACGGCTGGCGCCCCGGGAGGCAGGGCATCGGCCACTGGTACGCAGGGCTTGCCCGCGGCCGACGCCAGCGTGGTCCGGGGGGCCGTGGACGAGGGGGCGGTGGAGGACGGGGTGGTGGCCACGTCGGTCGTGTCACCGCCTCGGGTGAACACGAAGGCGCCGAGCACCCCGACGGCGGCGACGACCGCCACCACGGCGCCGATGTTCCGCCGGCGGCGCCGGAGCCGGCGGCGCCGGGCCTCCTCGGCCGCCCGCGCCGCTCGAGTCGCCTGCTTCCTCTTCATCTGCTGGCGGTTCGGCTTCTTGGCAGCCACGGTCGGAACCTACCAACCGCCCCCGTGCGAACCCCTGTCGGCAGGATTGTCGGCAGGATGGGGGCATGGACCTGCTCAACGATGGCGCCCGCGCCGCCCTCACCGCCGGCCACCTCGCCCACCTGGTCACCCTCGACCCCGACGGCTCCCCCCAGGTGAGCATCGTGTGGACGGCGGTCGAGGGTGCCGAGATCCTGACGGCCCACCTGTTCGCTTCGAAGAAGGTCCGCAACTGCCAGCGCGACCCACGGGTGGCCATATCCGTCGAGACCGGCGGGCGCAACGAGATGGGCCTCGACCACTACCTGGTGGTGCACGGCACGGCCCAGATCCAGGAGGGCGGCGCCCCCGAGCTGCTGCAGCGGATGGCCGAGGTCTACCTCGGCCCCGGCGTCACGTTCCCGCCGATGCCCGACCCGCCCCCCGGCTTCGTCCTGCGCACCACGCCCACCCGCGTCCTCGGCGTCGGCCCCTGGGAGGGCTGAACGGCTTCAGCCGGCGTCAGCGCAGGGGCTCGGGCAGCGGCTCGGCGTGGACCAGGGCCAGGCGCTGGGTGGGGCGGGTGAGGGCGACGAACAGGCTGCGCAGCCCCTGCGGCGCCTCGCGCACCAGCCGGGCCGGCTCGACCACCACGACGGCGTCGAACTCGAGGCCCTTGACCGCCTCGACCGGCAGGACCGTCACCCCGCTGCCGAGGTCGCTGCGGGCCGACGCCACCTGGTGGGCCACGCCGGCCGAGGCCAGCCCGGCGCTGATGGCCGGGATCAGCGAGCGGGGGGCGACGACGGCGACCGTTCCCATCTCCACGGCCTCGCGCTCGACGTCGACCGTGCGGGCCACGACCTGCTCCCACGCCTCTCCGGGGCCCACGGGCACCCGCAGGGGGTCGGCGTCGCCCGTGCGCACCGACTCGGGCACGGTGAGCCAAGGCGCGGCCAGCGCCAGCACCCGGCCCGCCAGCTCCATGATCTCGGCCGGCGTCCGGTAGTTCACGGACAGGTCGACCTGGGTGGAGCCGCGCCGGGTCGGCAGGTGGGCCAGCTGGTCGTCCCAGCGTCGGGGGGCGAAGGGCCCGGTGGCCTGGGCGATGTCCCCCACGACCGTCATCGACCCGGACAGGGAGCGGCGGCTGAGCATCCGCAGCTGCATCGGGGCCAGGTCCTGGGCCTCGTCGACGACGATGTGCCCGAACGTTCGGAGGTCGGGCTCGTCGCCGTTGGTGCCGACGTGGCGGAGCCGGGTGCTGGGGCCGAGGAGCGCCCGGGCCTCGTCGAGCAGGGCCAGGTCGGCTTCGGTCCACGGCGCCTCGGCCGCCGAGGGCGACCGGGGCCGCACCAGGAGCGCCCGCTCGTCCTCGCGGAGCCACCGGGACGCGGCCAGGTCGACCAGCGGAGCGGCGCCGAAGAGGTCGTGCAGCAGCTCCTCGGGCGACAGGACCGGCCACATGCGGTCGAGCGCCTCCGCCAGCGGCGGCAGGCGGCGAAGCTCTCGGGCCAGCTCGGCCAGATCGCGCCGGGGCGGGTCGCTGCCGTCGCCCTCGGGCAGCAGGCCGGCGCTGCGAGCCCGCTCGTGGGCGGCGTCGAGCTTGGCGCCGAGCATGCGGGCCAGGCCCTGCTCGACCACCTTGCGGCGGGTGTTGTGGGGCCCGGAGCGCCGCTTGGCCTGACCGACCAGCTCGGCCGAGTCGGCTGCCGAGAACGTGAGGAGGTAGCTGCCATGGGGCACCCGCACGTCCCGACGCAGCGGTCGCTGGCGGTCGGCCACGGCCTTGGCGAGCACCCGGGCCATGCGGGCGTCGCCCTTCACCCGGGCCGCGGCGAACGACTCCTCGGGGACGGCGGCGACGCCGTGGACCAGCCCGCCGATGGTGGACAGCTCGACGCCGCTCTCCCCCAGGCTGGGCAGGACGTGCTCGATGTAGCGCAGGAACAGCGGGTTGGGGCCGACGACGAGGACACCCTGGTGCTCCAGTGGGAACCGGTGGGTGTAGAGCAGGTAGGCGGCCCGGTGCAGGGCCACGGCCGTCTTGCCCGTGCCGGGACCGCCCTGCACGACCAGCACCCCGGCCAGCGGGGCCCTGATCACCTCGTCCTGCTCGCGCTGGACGGTGGCGACGATGTCGCGCATGCGGCCCGTGCGGCTGCGGTCGAGGGCGCGCAGGAGCACGGTCGAGCCGCCCACCCCGAGCCCGCCACCGGGGCCGTCGCCGCCGAACAGCTCGTCCTCGAGATCGGTGACCTCGCGCCCCCTGGTCAGGAAATGACGGCGGCGGGCCAGGCCCATCGGGTGACGTCCGGTGGCCCGGTAGAACGGCTCGGCGACGGGGGCCCGCCAGTCGACCACCAGCGGCTCCTGGTCGTCGTCCGAGACGGCCAGCCGGCCGATGTGGAAGGCCTCGCTGGGGCCGTCGCCGTCGCCCGCGGTGTCGATCCGCCCGAACACCAACGGCTCGTCGCCGATCTCCAGCTGCCCGAGGCGGGCCAGGCTGGTGCGGACCGAGACGTCGCGCTCGGTGATCGACTGGGGCGTGCCCTGCCCGCGCTGGGCGAAGGCGTCGCCGAGCATCGACCGGGCTGCCTCCCGCATGGCCTGGAGGCGCGCATAGGCGTGGTCCACGTACGCCTGCTCGGTTCCTCGCTCCGGGTGCGGCACGCTCCCTGGGGTCCCCTTCCCTCGCCTGGGCGGCCGGACATCTTCGCATCCCTCGCCGATCTCTGCGAAACATGCTCCGCGCCCATGCTCCGCGGCCCGCCCGTAACGCGTTGGCAACGTCAGGGCCGTACGGTCTGCCCATGGCGGCGGCGACCGAGGTCAGAGCGCTCCTGGCCGGGACCTCCCTGCCGGACGATCTGGTCGATTCGCTCCTCGAGGGCGCCTCGCCCCTGTGGCTGCTCGGCCAGGCTCCCGAGCAGGTGGCCGCCGACCTGGCCCTGTGCCACCCCCCGCTGCGATCCGGCGAGGTGCGGGTCATCGCCCACCCGCTCGGGGACGGGAGCGGCCACAAGGTGTCGGTGGTCACCCCCGACCGCCCCGGCCTGCTGGCGGGCTCCGCCGGCGCCCTGGCCGGTTCCGGGCTGACGATCACGGCGGCGGCGGCGTCCACCTGGGCGCAGGCCGGCCTGGCCGTCCAGCGGCTCGTGGTCGAGCCGGCGGCGCCCGGCCCCCCGATCGACTGGGAGCCCGTCGGCGCCCGGCTGCGGGCGTCCCTCGCCGGCGGAAGCGCTGGGCCGAGGGTCGGCTTCACGCCCTGCCCGCCGGTGGCCGTCTCCTGCACCGACCACGGGGTCGACCGGGTCGTCGTGTCGGTCCGGGCCCCCGACCGGGTCGGGCTCCTCTGGGCCGTCGCCTCCTGGTTCGAGGAGCGGGGCTGCAACATCGAGGTGGCGAACGTCGACGCCGAGGGCGGGACGGCGACGGACACCTTCGTGGTGCACGGCCCCGTTGACGCCGATGCCCTCGCCACCCACCTGGCCGGGCGGGCCCGGGCGTCGCTGCCCTGGCCGATCACCTGCGGGCTGTCGACCGGCCTCGCCGTCGGTCGAGGGGCCGCCCGCCTCGCCACCGCCCCCCTGCGAGCCGCCCTGCGCCGGTAGGCGCCGCGACCGCCGCCCCCGTGGCGCCTACCGTGGCGCAGCGATGTGGGCCGCCGACGCGCCATACCTCGCCGCCTGCCGGGGCGAGCCGAGGCCGACGCCCCCGGTGTGGTTCATGCGCCAGGCCGGCCGCTCCCTCCCCGAGTACCGGGCCACGAAGGGGACGCTGAACATCCTCGACGCCCTCCGGGACCCGGCCCTGGTGGCCGAGCTGACCCTCCAGCCCGTGCGGCGGCTCGGCGTCGACGCCGCCATCTTGTACTCGGACATCGTGGCGCCGGTGGCCGCCATCGGCTTCGGGGTCGAGATCCGGGCCGGGGTGGGCCCGGTCGTCGAGCAGCCCTTCCGGGACGAGCGTGACCTCGGGCGCCTCCGGGGCCTCGTGCCCGAGGAGGACTGCCCCTGGCAGGCCGAGGCCGTCCGGCTGCTCGTCGCCGAGCTCGACGTGCCCCTCATCGGCTTCGCCGGCGCCCCCTTCACCGTGGCGTCCTACCTGGTCGAAGGCGGGCCCAGCCGCGAGCAGACCCGCACCAGGGCCCTGATGCGGGCCCGGCCCGACCTGTGGGCGGCCCTGCTCGACCGGCTCGCCGCCCTGGCCCTGGCCAGCCTCCGCAGCCAGGTCGAGGCCGGAGCCGCCGCCGTGCAGCTGTTCGACTCGTGGGCCGGGTCGCTGTCGGCCGCCACCTACCGGCGCCACGTGCTGCCGGCCAGCCGCAAGGTGCTCGAGGGCCTGGCCGACCTCGGTGTGCCCCGCACCCACTTCGGGGTCGGCACCGGCGAGCTGCTGGGCGCCATGGCCGACGCCGGCGCCGACGTCGTCGGGGTCGACTGGCGGGTGCCGCTCGACGAGGCGGTCGAGCGGGCGCCGGGCAAGGTGCTGCAGGGCAACCTCGACCCCGCCGTCCTGCTGGCCGGGGCCGACGTGGTGGAGGCCGAGGTCAAGGCGGTGCTGGAGGCCGGGCGGGCGGCGCCGGCCCACGTCTTCAACCTGGGCCACGGGGTGCTGCCCGAGGTGGACCCGGACGTGCTGGCCCGGGTCGTCGAGCTCGTGCGCGCCGGCTGAGCGTGGCCCCCGCCGCGAGCCGCCGTCCCGCCATCGTGGTGGTGGGGGCCGGGATCGCCGGGCTGGCGGCGGCGTGGGAGGCGGCCGACGCAGGCGCCGACGTCGTGCTCCTCGACGCCGACCGGCGGGCCGGCGGGAAGCTGGGCACGGCCAGCCTGCTGGGCCGGCGCGTCGACACCGGCGCCGACGCCTTCCTGGCCCGGCGGCCGGAGGGCACGACCTTCGTGCAGGACGTGGGCCTGGGCGGCTCGCTCATCAGCCCGGCGGCCACGTCGGCCCTGGTCTGGAGCAGGGGCCGGCTGCAGCGGCTCCCGGAGGGGCTCCTGCTCGGCCTCCCCTCCGACCTCATGGCGCTGGCCCGCAGCGGGATCCTCTCGCCCGTCGGCGTGGCTCGGGCCGCCCTCGACCTGGTGCTCCCCGGCGACCCGGTGGCCGCCGACGTCGACGTCGCCGTGGGCGCCCTCGTCCGCCGCCGCCTGGGGGCCGAGGTCCACGACCGCCTCGTCGACCCGCTCCTCGGCGGCATCAACGCCGGGGACAGCGACCACCTGTCGCTGCAGGCGGGGGTGCCCCAGCTGGCCGCGGCCGTCCAGGGCCACCGCAGCCTGGTCGCCGCCGCCTGGCTCGGGCGCCGCCGGCAGCGGCGGACCGAGGGGATCGGCCCGGTGTTCTCGTCGGTCAAGGGCGGGCTGGGCCGCTTCGCCGACCAGGTGGCCCGCAAGCTGGCCGAGCGGGGCGTGCAGGTCGTCCTCGGCTTCACCGCCGAGCGGATCGAGCGGCGGCCCAGCCGGACGGGGGGGACCGTCGGCTGGAGCGTTGTCACCGGCGTCGGGGCCCGCTTCGCCGCCGACGCCGTGGTGCTCGCCGTGCCGCCGGATCCCGCCGCCTTCCTCCTCGAGCCCCACGCACCCAGCTCGGCGGCCACGCTCGGCGACATCACCTCGGCGAGCGTCGCCGTGGTCTGCCTGGCGTACCGGGAGGCCGACGTGACCAACCCGCTGGACGGCAGCGGCTTCCTGGTGCCACGCCGGGACGGCCGGCTGATGACCGCCTGCTCGTGGGCGTCGAGCAAGTGGCCCGAGGTGGCCGCCCCCGGCATGGTTGTGCTGCGGGTCTCGGCGGGCCGGGCCGGTGACGGGCGGGCCCTGGTCCTGAACGACGACGTGCTGGTGGCCCGGCTCCACGCCGAGCTCGCCGCCGCCCTCGGCATCACCGCCGAGCCGGCCGGACGCCACGTGACCCGCTGGATGGACGCCTTCCCCCAGTACGCCCCGGGCCACGGCGACCTGGTCGCCGCCATCGAGCACGGGCTGCCGGCCGGCTTGGAGGTGGCCGGAGCCGCCTACCGGGGCGTGGGGGTGCCGGCGTGCATCGGCTCGGGCCGGGCCGCCGCCCGTCGGGCCGTGGCCAGCGCCACGACCGACCGGGGCTGAGCCGCCACCCCTCTGGGCTATGCGGCGGGGTCGATCTCCATCTCGGGGTGGGCGTGGCCCAGGGCAAAGGCGGTGACGGTGGTGATCTGGGGGATCCAGGCGGGCACGTCGGCCAGGCTCACCGTGCGCCGGTGGACCATCATCGAGACCGTGCGCCACACGACCCACAGGTCGAGGAGCAGCGACCGGTTCTCGACGTAGTACAGGTCGTACTCCGGGGCCTCGACGATGAGCCCGGAGCACTGGTGGCCGATCTGCCACAGGCCGGTGCAGCCGGGACGCACCTCCGTGCTGCGCAGGGCGAACGAGGCCGGCATCTGCTCGTGGAGGAACGGCATCTCCGGCCGGGGGCCGACGAGGCTCATGCGCCCGATCGGCACGAGGAGGAGCTGGGGCAGCTCGTCGAGGTGGGTGCGGCGCAGGTTGCGGGAGATCCAGGTGAGCGGGATCGACTCGATGGCCCGCTTGTCGGCGTAGTGGTCGGTGGAGACGGGGAGGGTGCGCAGCTTCACGAGGCGGAAGGGGACGCCGTCGGCGCCGATCCGGGTCTGCACGAAGAAGGGCCAGGCCCACAGGTTGACGGCGGCGACGGCGGCCAGGAGGAGGATGACCGGGAGGGTCAGCAGGGCCAGGACGGTGCCCACCACGACATCGATCAACCGCTTCATGCTCGCTGCTTCATCCTCTGCTCATCTGCTGTTCAGCCTGTAGCCAGCCCCGACGAACGGGGGATGACCTCCGAGGACCCGAGAACTTAGCCGCTTCCGCCCCCGCCGCAACACGTGCAGTGGTCGCCGGCCCGGGGGGCTCTAGCGTCCGAACCCTGCGCGCACCCCCTCCCGCCCGTCCCGAGGTTGGCATGACCGACCTCGTGCTGGGCATCGACGTCGGCTCGAGCCGGATCAAGGCGCTGCTGGTCGACGCCGACGGCCTGGACGTCGGCACCGCCGCCGTCCCCACCCCCTTCACCAGCGGGGCGGGCGGGTCCGGGTCGGAGGTCACGGTCGCCGCGCTCGACCAGGCGCTGAGCGAGGCGCTGGAACGGCTCGGGGGGCTGCGGGAGCGGGTCGCCGGCGTTGGGATCGCCGGCATGGCCGAGAGCGGCGCGCCGCTGGACCGGTCGGGGGACGCCCTCGCCCCCATCCTGGCCTGGCACGACCGCCGGGGCGGGGACGTCGCCCAGCGGCTCTCGGAGCGGTTCGGCGCCGACCTGAACGAGCGGATCGGCCAGCAGCTGCGAGGCGTTTCCTCGGTGGCGAAGCTGGGCTGGCTGACCGAGCACGGCGTGGTCGGGGTCGAGCGCTGGCTGGGCGTGCCAGAGCTGGGCCTCCACGCCCTGACCGGCGCCGAGGCCACCGAGCTGTCCCTCGCCGCCCGCACCGGGTGCTGGGACGTCGGCCGCGCCGAGTGGATCGGGGACGTGGCCGAGGCGGCCGGGTTCGGCCTCGGGGTGTTCCCGGAGGTGCTGCCGGCCGGGCGGGCCATGGGCCGGGTGACACCGGGGGCGGCGACCCGGTTTCGGATCCCGACCGGGGCCCCCGTCACGATCGCCGGCCACGACCACCTGGCCGGCCTCGTGGGCAGCGGCGCCGACCCCCTCGACCTGGGGAACTCCGTCGGGACCGCCGAGACCGTGATCGGCCGCTCGCCCTCCCTCCCCGACATGACCGCCGCCCTCGAGCGGAAGCTGGCCGTCACCGTCTTCCCGGGTGGCGACGGCTGGGCGGTCCTGGCCAGCGCCGCCCGCTCCGGCCTGGCCCTCTCGTCGGCGGCGGCCGCCCTCGGCCGCTCCGAGCCCCAGCTGGACCAGCTGTCGGTCGGCGCCTCGCTGCTCGACGCGCCCGGCCTGCGGGACAGCCTGGACCGCCGGGATCCGCCCCTCCTGCCCGAGGGCGAGCCCGGCGACGTCTGGCACACGCTCCTCGACCAGCTCGCGGCGTTGACCGCTGACGCCGCGGTCCGGGTCGTCCGAGTGGTCGGGGCCCGGCGCCGGCTGGTGGTGTTCGGCGGCGGGGCGGCCAGCCGACCCTGGCTGGCTGCCAAGGCCCGGCTGGCCCCGCTGCCGGTGTGGAGGGTCACCGCCCCCGAGGCGGTCGCCCGAGGGGCGGCGATCTACGGCGGCGTCGCCGCCGGGTGGTGGGCCTCGCCCGCGGCCGCCCCACGACCGCCGCTCGAGCCGGCCTGAGGAGCCCGGCCACCGTCAGGCCGTGCCGGGCGACCCGAGCAGGCAGCTCGCTGGCTGAGCACGCTTGCGCGGGCAAGCACCCGGCCGGGCGCTCACTGGTTCTCCTATGTTGCGGCGATGGGTCCGCTCCTCGTCACCACGAACGGTGCGGCGGTCCATTCGGCGTTCGTCGCTCTGGGGGTGCTGGTGGCCGGCCTGGTGTTCGCGGCCCAGGCCCGCCGGGCCGGGCCGTACGACGAGCGCCTCCTCGTGGTGGTGGCCGGCACGCTGGTGGGCGGAGCCGTCGGGATGCGGGCCGCCGGGCTCGTCCGCTACGTCGACGACGTCGGCTCGTCGGGGCTGGCCGACGCCTGGCGCTATGGGGCGAAGAGCATCCTCGGCGGCCTGGCCGGCGCCTACCTCGGTGCGATCGTGGGCAAGCGGCTCGCCGGGTACGACCGGTCGACCGGTGACCTCTTCGCGCCCGCCGTGGCGTTGGGCATGGCCGTGGGCCGCTTCGGCTGCTTCTTCACCGAGCCCCTCGGCCGGGCCTCTGCCCTGCCGTGGGCGGTGCGGGGTTTGCACCCGTCGTTCCTGTACGAGATCGCCTTCCACCTCCTGGCCTTCGTCGTGCTGCTCAGGCTCCGCGACCGGGTGGCCACCCCCGGTGCCCTGCTGACCCTGTACCTGGCCGCCTACGCCGGCTTCCGCTTCGTCGTGGAGTTCACCCGGGCCAACGAGGTGCTCGGCCTCGGACTGACCGGATCCCAGTGGTTCGTGCTCCTCGCCTGCCCCTTCGTCGTGATCAAGCTCCGCCGCACCGTCCTGCGGCCGGCGCCGATGGGGGTGCCGGCGTGACCTACGGCCAGGGCTGGACCCCCCCGCCGCCGCCGCCGTTCCCACCTCCCCCGCCGCCGCCGACACGGCGGTACGCCGGGAAGTGGATATGGCTGGGTGTGCCGGTGGGGATCGTGGTGACCATCGGGCTCCCGGCGCTCGGCGTTCTCCTCGGTTCGCGGGTCGAGGCGCCCGAAGTCCGGTCGTACGCCTTCTTCGTCGGGCTGATGGTCCCGCTGGGCCTCGGCATCACCATCACCTCCATATCGGAGACGCCGGCCCGACGAGGCTTCGGCCTCGGCCTGATCATCGGCTGGGGCCTGGCCCCCATCGTCTTCGCCGGGATCTGCACGGTGATCCTCATCGGCGCCTACGCCGAGCAGGGCCTCGCAGGATGAGCGGCCGGGTGTCTGAGCCAGCCGAGGGCTCCAGTCGCCTGGCTCCCGCCTTCATCCCGCCGCCCGGCTCGTCGGCGTGAGCGCCGGCGATCCCTGGCATCGACCACCGCCGCCGCGGCCGCCGCCGACCCCGACCGGCGAGCGGCGCTACGCCATACGTACCCTGCTCCTGGGCGTGGGGGCGGCGATCACCGTGACCGGCGGCTCGCCGCTGCTCGCCCTCGCCGTCGACCCCCGGCTCAGCTCCGGGCTGGCCACCGCCCTCCTCCTGGTCATCCCGCTGCTCCCGATGGCGCTGGCCGTCGTGCTCCTGGTCCGGCCGGGCACACCCTCCCAGCACGGCCTGGGACTCGGTCTCCTCGTCGGCTGGGCGGTGGCCCCGATCATCCTGGCCGGGGTCTGCGTCACCGGGCTCGTGACGGTGTACCTGCCCGTCGGCACCGTCTCCGTGCCAGACTTCCTGGCGCCATGAGCGAGGACGGCCCGGAAGCGGGGGCCCGGCGGGCCGCTCCGATCGGTCCCAAGGGCTCGACGGGCGCCCGCACCGCGGAGGGCCGACCGGGGCGATCGGAGAGCAGGGCCGCCGGCATGCCGCTGCGGGGCGATCGGATCCGCCGCTACGTCAACGCCTTCTGCCCCCGCTGCCACGACGAGCAGCCGTTGCGGCCGCTGGCCCAGGTGCCCCGGCTGTCGGGCTGGCTGGCCGAGCGCGACGGCCAGGTGTGGCTGGAGCGGGGCTGCGAGGCGCACGGGCTCGTGCGCACCCTGTACGACGAGGAGCCGGAGATCCTCGACTGGCTGGAGACGTGGACAGCGCCAACGAAGGCCCACACCCCGGACACCCCCGGCAGCTTCACCCCGGCGCCCGGCGGCTACCTGGGCGGGCTGGGCGAGATGCAGACCCAGCACACCTGCATCCTCCTCGAGGACATCGTCGAGAGCTGCAACCTCCGCTGCCCCACCTGCTTCACCGACTCGTCGCCCGACCTGAAGGGCGCCGTCCCGGTCGAGGACGTCCTGGCCAACCTCGACCAGCGCATCGCCCGGGAGAACGGCCGCCTCGACGTGCTGATGCTGAGCGGCGGTGAGCCGACGCTGCACCCGGAGCTGGCCCGGCTGCTAGCCGAGGTCGAGCGCCGCGACGTCGTGCGGGTGCTGGTCAACACCAACGGCGTCCGCCTGGCCCGCGACCCGGCGCTGGCCGACCTGCTGGCCCGCCACCGCGAGCGGGTCGAGGTGTACCTGCAGTACGACGGGGTGACGGCCGAGGCGTCGCGCCACCACCGCGGGGCCGACCTCCGCCGGATCAAGGCCGACGCCCTCGGGGTGCTGTCGGAGCGGGAGATCTTCACCACCCTGACCATGACGGCCGCCCTCGACGTCAACGACGGTGAGATCGGCGACGTGGTGCAGGTCGCCCTCGACACGCCCTTCGTCGGCGGGGTCTCGATCCAGCCCCAGTTCGGCTCGGGCCGCTCCGGGGCCATCGACCCGATGCGCCGGCTCACCCACACCGGCGTGCTGGCCCGGCTCGGACCCCAGACCGGCGGGCGGGTGACGTGGCGCGACCTCACCTCCCTCCCCTGCTCGCACCCCCACTGCTGCAGCGTCGGCTACTTGGTGCGCGACGACGCCGGCGCCTGGCGCTCCCTGGTCTCCCTGCTCGGAGAGGACCGGCTGCGACAGCACCTCGACCTGGTCAGCAACCGCATCGCCGACCAGGACATCCCCCGCCAGGTGCGGGCCGCGGTGAAGGAGTCACTGCTGGGCCTGCTCTCGGAGCAGTCGAGCCTGTCCCACCCCCGGGTGGTCGACCTGTGGCGGGACGTCTGCGAGCAGTGCGACCTGGGCGTGTCCTCGCTCCTGCGGCTGGCCCTGCCGGGACGGGCCAAGGCGCTGCGGCGGATGCTGGGGGAGCGGGCGGTGCGGATCACGGTCAAGCCGTTCATGGACATGAGCACCATGCTCGAGGAGCGGCTCACCCAGTGCTGCGTGCACGTCGGCACCCGCTCGGCCAGCCAGGACCAGTGCGCCCCCTTCTGCGCCGTGCAGGCCTGGCCGGCGCTTTCGGCGCAACGCCTGTCCGCCTCGGCCGGCCGAGCCCGGCTACCGATGGTGACGCTCACGTGAGCCGCCAGGACGAGGAGGTCGAGCAGCGGACCGGCCACGACCCGCTGCGGCTCTGCGTCT
>Ga0183260_10000405_pt1 | contig 36088 bp, 40 predicted proteins | sample AntDrymUQ4972206_2_FD_129768 | JGI IMG/M metagenome (GOLD analysis project Ga0183260, IMG submission 129768) | Polar desert sand microbial communities from Dry Valleys, Antarctica - metaG UQ497 (22.06) (version 2) (version 2) | ecosystem: Environmental > Terrestrial > Soil > Desert | place...
CCGCCTGTGTTGTGGTTAGAAGCTCCGCTAACTGACGCTGTGTCAGACCGGCCCGCTTGCGAGCTTCTTTGATGATGCTTCCGCCTCTCATGGGCGTAGGATATCAAATCAGGTATCGTCTGTGAACCTTTTCAGATGTTCTCAAGATATATAAAGAGATATCGTTATGATATCGCCATGATATCGCTACAGATACAGTATGGGCGAAGAACTTCGCCCTCGGAAGAGTGCCGAGAGGCGGACCGCCCCTCTAAGAAGCCCCTAGCGGCGCCTGCTGCGGGCGCATCACCCCGGCTCGAACACCTGTAAGGGCGAGTGGCGGGCGATCACCTCGAAATCCGCGTCCATGTGGAGTAACTCCCCTCCTACTCTGATGGCCGTAGCTGCGATGAGGCAGTCCGCCAGACGGCGAGGCGTCTCGCCGGCATTCCGGCAGCCGCGGTAGATGGCGGCTGCCTCCTCGAAATCGGCCAGGCCCTCGAGGCGGACGAAGGGGTAGGCGAGAAGTCGGCCCCGCAACTCCCTGATCGCCCGGTTCGAGCCGGCGCCGGAGAGAAGCTCCATGAAGATCAGCTCCGTTATGGCGAGATCGGCTTCCTGCGATACAAGCGTTCTCAGCCGCCGATGCGTGTCGCTTTCGGTCCCGCGCAGAAGCTCGATCCAGGCGGACGAGTCAACGATGATCACGCCGGCCGATCGCTCCTCAGCTCGTCAAGGTTCCCGTCCCAGCCCGCTCCTTCGAGATCGAGCATCGCCCGTCGATCGTGGCCGGATAAGAGGGCACGAAGGGCGAATTCGATTGCGGCGCGAGTCGTAGGCAAGCCGTACAGACTCTTCACCTTGGACACGAGGTCTTCGTCCAGGACGACGTTCGTACGCTTCATGGTTCCCATTCTACACCTCTATACACATACTGATGTATCAAGGCTCTCCGAGGGGAACGAGGGCAGCCACGGCCGCAGCGGCTTCCGCCTGCATGTGCGGCAGCATGTGGCTGTACACGTCGAGAGTGAAGGCGACGGTTGAGTGTCCGAGGCGCTCGGAGACGATCTTGGGATGCACGCCGGCCTGAAGCGCGATCGTCGCGTGAGTGTGGCGCAGATCGTGCAGTCGGATGAGCGGCAGTCCGGAAGCTCTAACGAGTTTCGAGAACCTCTTCGAGACAGCTCCGGGATTCAGGGGAGAACCGTCTTGGTCACTGAATACCAACTCGCTGTCCGGTCCTATTTGGCGATGTTTCGCAAGGATATCGGCGGTTGAAGGATCAAGCGCGACCACTCTGCGACCTCGTGCCGTCTTCGGTCGAGAGACTTCGATCCGCCCGCTTACCAAGAGCACCGTTTGTCGAACGGCGAGCTCACCGCGATCGATGTTTACGTCGATCCAGCGGAGACCGAGCGCCTCTCCGCGGCGCAGACCCGTCATCGCAAGTAGGACCCACAGGGCAGAGAGGCGATCGCCTCTCACAAAACCCAGGAAGGCTGCGAGTTGGGCGGGGGCCCAAGTGCGCATCTCGGGTGCCGACGCCGCTCGCTGCCGTGGGGGATCGCAGGCATCCCCCGGATTCTTCTCGAGGTGGCCCCAGCGGACCGCGTCACGCAGCGCGCGATGCAAAGTAGCGTGGATGCGTCGCACGGTCGCCGGGCTGAGAGGGCGTAGGTCCCTATGGCCGTTGGCAAGGAGCGTTGCATAGAACGCGTTGAGCACGCGTGCATCCAACTCGCTCAGGATCGTGCCACCTAGGCGCGGAATGATGTGATTGCGCACGTGGCCCTCGTACCCAACGAACGTCGACAACCTGATCGTCGAACGCACAGCCGGAAGCCAGATGTCGTCAAGGAACTCGCCGAGAGCCAGAAGACTGTCTCGGCCCACACGACGACGATACGGATAGAGGAGCTGGCCCCCTGTGACGCGTGCCACGAATACGTCGTCGGGGCGTAACCTAGACGAGGCCCCCTGCTCGAGGATGTTTCTCCGACGAGCAGGGGGAACGTCGACAGGAGGGGAGGCTTCGTGTACGCGAGAGTCACCGTGGTGCAGGGATCGCCGGACAAGATGGACCAAGGGATCGACACTTTCAACAAGGAAGTGTTGCCGGCCGCCAAAAGTGTCGCCGGCTACAAAGCCGCGTTCCTTCTCGCGGACCGCGAGACGGGCAAGGGTATCGGCATCACCCTGTGGGAGACCGAAGATGCTCGCCGCCAGGGTGGCGAAGCCGTGGAGGATGCGCGGGCGGCAGCCATCGCAGCGATGGGCGGGAGCGCTCCTCCGGTCGAGGAGTTCGACGTCGTCGCTTCCGATCTGTAGAGAAGATCCTTATTCCTGGTCCGCGAGCTGAGTCCATCTTCTTGGGAGTTCCCGCTGCGTATCCGGGGCCATAGCTTGCGCATCGCGCTACGCGAAAGCGGTGCCGCGAGCAGGCCACGGTAGAGCGCAGAACGGGGCCGGCCCGCAGCAGGCGTCCACCGCGGGGCCCGCGAATCGATTGAGGTGAGCTTCTTCTCATTAGGGGAAACAAGCGACATTTCTCAGCGGCGTGTGCGACCATGTTCTTCTAGACTTTCTCAAGTCCGGTAGTCGAGTAGGAGGAGAGGCGCATGCCGTTGTTCATGGACGTCCACCACATGGAGGGTGGCGTCAGCGTAGAGGACGTCGCGAAGGCTCATGCGGCGGACGTCGAGAAGCAGGGCGAACATGGAGTTGACTACCGGGCGTATTGGGTCAACGAGACTACCGGGAGGATCTTCTGCCTGGTCGAGGCCCCCGACGCGGAGACCGCCAACACCGTCCATCGCGAGGCGCACGGCCTCGTCGCCGACGAGATCTACGAGGTCAAGGAAGGAAGCTGAGCGGCCGAGCTGAGCCATCGCACGCGACCCGCTCGCAAGGACCCCCGTCGCGATCTGGTGACCGTGAGGTGAGCTTCTCTAGGCCGGGTGGCGCCGACGAACAGAGGCGAGGCCGAGGAGCCCAACGAGCAGAGCCGCGCCCACCAAGGCCCCCGCGATGAGGGGGGCGCCGAACATCTGGCTCGTCAAGGCCGCCAAGGCGAGTCCGCTGGCAGCGACCACGGAGTAGGTCGTCCCGCGGGTCCAGGACGGACGACCGACCCCGGCAAGAAGGCTGAGTATCACTCCGATCGTAAGCGTCGGCATGCCGATCATAGAGCTCTCGCGGGGCAAGGCCGAGGAGCCGTGACACAACGGGCAGATCGTTCCCTACCCCATCCCTGTCCCCAGCCTCCCGTAGCTTCGAGCTGTCCCATGGATTCTCGAAAGACGACCTTTTAGAATCGCAGGCGAGCCTTGCCGGCGGTGCCCACGTGCTCCGCCGGCCGGCTCACCCTTCGTCACTCCGAAACCAGACAGGTTGCCGCCCGCTCTAATCCGTGCTCTCCAGCGCCGCCAGTGACGTCTTCCCCAGGAAGCCGGTGAGTACCGCCTCGAACGCCCGGGTGGCGTCGATCGTTCCGGTCGTCGCGTGCGCCACCTCGTGCAGGAGCGTCGACGCATAGGCGAGCCTCGTCCGCAGCACATCCCTCTTGATCACGATCGCCGCGAGCTCCGGATCCCACACGCCGTCGGTGTCGTCGATCGTCATCCGCATGGTCTCGGAGACCAGCACCCGCGGATCTTGTCTGGCCGTCACTCCCACAAGCCTCACCAGTCTTTCCGTCAGCGCGAGCACCTCCCTCTCGGCTTGGGTTAGCTGCTCGCGTTCGACGAAGCTGTAGTTGAAGCTCTTGTTGAACTCCTCGACGTAGTTCTCGAAGGTGCGAGTGACCTCGCCGCCCGCTTCGGCCTGCTGGACGAGCTTCGTCTTCTCAGCCGAGGTGACGAGGACGATCTCGAGGCCGTCCCGGAGCGCGTGATCCATCACGTGGGGGTTGCGGTGAAGCTCTTGCTCGGTCACGAAGATGACCTCGGCTGTGCGGGCCAGATGCGTGAGCGCAACCTGAGCGATGTCGATCCATGTGAGCTCATCACGGGAGGGGCCCTTGGTCCTCTGCCTGATCTCGTCCGCGAGTCGCGACCGCACCACATCCGAGGTCGCTTCCTTCAGCATCGATTTCACCCGATCCGAGTACGTCGTGCGACCGACGTTCAGGCGCTCCCGGTTCAATCGCTTCTTCATTGCGTCGGTGAGATGCGTCACGTTGTAGGAGAAGAGGAAGTTCGGCTCTTCGCTCGCGAAGACGCCCGAGATGTACACCCGGCCCCCGCCCCCCGAACCGGACAGCACCTCGCCGTACCGGGTTCGCTCGAGCAGCTCCTCGTCGCCGAACCTCAGAAAGAAGTTCTTCGCTTCCTCCATCTGTGCGTCGCTGACCCCCTCGAACGTGAACGAGGTCCCCGGTCGTCCGGTCGCCGTCTCGTCGTAGCGCACGTGCAATGTCGTGATGTCGTCGAAGCCGTGCTTGTGGGTCTGTTCCAGCGTGAAGACCCCGTGCGTCGACGCGATCGTCACGCCCACCCCCCGGCGGTGAAAGGTGGCGAGTGCGTCCTTGAGCCCGACCCCGAACTTCCCGATGACCCCCGACGAAGTCGCCAGCTTCTCCTGGTTCTCGTTGAGAGTGAAGTGCTCGATCCGGAGTCCCCGCCCAAAGTCAGCGATCGACCACCGACCATCGCCGTCTTTCGAGATGAGCACGTCGTCCGAGTCCGAAAGGGTCTGCTCGTCGAAGGCGTTCGAGATGATCTCGCGCAGTGCGTGGCTGACCTCCCAGTTGTCGAGGACCTCTTCGATATTCAGATCGAACAGACGGGCCGCCACGGGTCCATTCTCGCCGGTTGGCGCATAGCTTCAGATAAGGGCGGCGTGGAGTGCAGCGCTATTGGGTAACGGGTAGGCAACGACCCAACCAGGAGGTTCAGCCGTGGCCGAACGAGACGCGAATCAGAAGGACAGCCCCACGCCCGAAGCGGATTCCAAGCTGGACACCCCGCCCACGGGGCAAGAGGTCGACCCCCACGACACCCCGGAGGAGCAGGCGGCCCAGGAACCGGACCTCGGGGACGCTGGTTAGGCCGCGCCGTCGGCGCTTTTGCGCGCTTCTTCCAGGCCTACGACGTTCGGGGTGCGCGTTGACCTGGTGACCTGGTCCCGGCCCCCGCGCTTCGACGCATAGAGGGATTCGTCGGCTGCGGCGACGAGCCCTTCGGGGTCTCCCGCGTTGTACGGGTATGAAGCGACACCCATGCTCACCGTGAGGGTGATGTCCTCATAGCAGCGCCGTATCGCTTCGGCCAGACGCCGGGCAAGCAAGACGCCCTCTTCACCCGCCGTATTGGGAATGATGATGCCGAACTCTTCACCGCCATAACGCGCCACCGTATCGAAATCTCGACACTCTCCCTCCAGGACCCTGGCCACCCGATGCAGTACGTCGTCACCTTTCTGGTGCCCGTAGGTGTCGTTCAACATCTTGAAGTGATCGAGGTCCAGCATGATCAGGCTCAGTTGCTCACCGCCGCGCGATACGCGGTTGATCTCGCGTTGCAACGACGCGTCGAAGGTGCGACGGTTGGCGATCATCGTCAGGCCATCCGTGCTGGCCATCCGCTGGACCTTTTCGAGCAAGGAGGCGTTCAACATCGCCAGCGCAGCATGAGATGCGAACCGCTCGAGCATGCCGACCACGCGACGCTCTATCCGGGAGCCGGACTTCAGCGAGTGCTCCACGATCAATACCCCGACCGACCTGCCCTCCGCCGATAGCGGGATGATGACAACGTTGCTCGCATCCGGCAACATCGAAGCGACCCATGGGTCGGCGCTCGGTTCGAGCTCGGTTACGAGCAGGGTCTCTCGTTCTTCCCTCGCCCTGCGGATCACGGAGTCGTCCCCGGGCACGGTTTCCATGCGCACGGGATTGACGTCTCCCCGGTGCCCCATGAGGTAGAGGTCCTCTTCCGGCGAACCGAGAACGAGGACACGCTCGAAGTCGAACGCATCGACCACAGTTTGCAACAGTACGTCGGCCACTCCCGGAGCGTCGTCGGCGCCTTCCAGGTCGGTGGCCATATTTGCCAGTCGTTCGAGGTCGAATCGTCTTCGTCTCAGCTCGCGTTCGTTGATCGCAGAGAACGTGGACGTTGCGATCGTGACCAGCCAGAAGGCAACCGAGAAGGCGATGATCCGCTGGAACTCCGACCCTGGAAGGGCGCGGATCGCGTCCGTCGGCGCTTCGAGAAGGCCGGCCTCTTGTGCAATGAAGACCACGAACAACAGCAACGAGTGCCACAACGCAAGCTTCAGCCCGGTTCGATAGGAGGCGAGCAGGGCAACCGAGATGAGGTGCAGCAGGATGAGGAAGCGGAAGGGGCTGATCACGCCACCAGTGAGGTGGGAGATCCAGGCCAGGTAGAGCCCGTCCACGATCAGCAGGACACCGAACAGCACCGTGCTGTGGCGCGCCAGCCGCCATACTCCCTCGCCTGCTATCGAGGCCAGGACGTACGCGACGGTGACGAGAGCGAGCTTGTCGAACCCCGCTCCCAGCGCGCCAGGCACAAGCCAGGACGCGACGAGCACCACCGCCGAGACGGCGAGGCGGAACAGCTGCATGTAGCGGATCCGCTCCGATATCGGAACGAGGTCGGTGGAGGCAGAGTGCGTGCGGACCTTGCTCACGACGCCTCGGTTGACATGGCGGTGTCGGCGATCGTGAACATGAGGTCGGTGGCGGCTTCCGCCGTGGATACCGGGAGGAGCTGCAGCAGCGCGGGCGCGAGAAAGACGACCGCGATGCGGTCGCGATGTGCTTGTGGCCGTCCCTTAGCTCTATCCACCGACGTTGCTTGTCCCTTATCGACGCGACGAGCCATCATTCGACTCCTGTACTGATGCGTGATGTATCGACCCCCTAACGGGGGAGTTAATAGTCCGAAAGGACTAGGCCCTCGTAGCCCCCGAGGGCATCGGTGCACTACCAGCCGAAGATCGGACTGGACACGGGTCGCGTGGTGGGCGTCGAGGCTCTCGTTCGATGGCAGCATCCGGAACGAGGCATCGTGGGACCCGACGAGTTCATCGGCCTGGCGGAACACACCGGGCTGATCAAGTCCCTCACGGCGAGGGTCCTGGACATGGCTCTCCGCCAGCAGCGCGCCTGGATAGACGCCGGACTCCAGGTAAGCGTTTCGGTGAATCTCTCGGTCCGGAACCTGATGGACAGTCGCCTCCCGGAGCAGGTGGCCTCACAGCTGGCGAAATGGCGGGTGCCGGCCTCCCAGCTCACGCTCGAGATCACGGAGAGCTCGATCATGGCGGATCCCGTTCGGACCAAGCAGATCCTTGATTCCATCAGCAACCAGGGCGTCTCCCTGTCGGTGGACGATTTCGGCATCGGGCATTCATCGCTCTCGTACCTCAAACAACTACCGGTGAGCGAGATCAAGATCGACAGGTCGTTCGTGATGGACATGCAGAACAATGGAACGCAGTGATCGTTCGTTCCACCGTGGACCTGGGCCGCAATCTCGGGATGCGGATCGTCGCGGAGGGAGTCGAGGACGCACCCATCTATGGGACCCTCAGCGACCTCGGATGCGATGTAGCACAGGGCTACTTCATCAGCCGGCCATTGCCGGGGATCGCGATGACACAGTGGCTCACCGAACGCCCGATCGCAGGCAGAGGACGTCCTCGCCGGGTAGCTTCGATAGGGTGTGCGGCGGGAGGTGCTCATGGACAGAGCTCAGCTCGAACGCTGGATCGACGGCTACCTGAAGGCCTGGAACTCGAACGATCCCGACGACATCCGCGCGTTATTCACCGAAGAAGCGACCTACCTGACGGGCCCCTTCGATACCCCGTGGGAGGGGGCCGATGAGATCGTTGCCGGCTGGATCGAGGCTAGGGATGAGCCCGGGACGACGGACTTCCGATACGAGGTGGTCGCGATCGATGGGGACACGGCTGTGGTTCAAGGGGTCACCGACTACTTCGAGCCTCCACCGCCACGTAAGTACGGGAATCTCTGGATCATCCGCCTCGCGGCCGATGGTCGCGCCGCGTACTACCTCGAGTTCTGGGAGAAGAAAGAGGAGTCCGCCTAGACGGGCTGGAGTCCCTCCTGCTGAAGCTTGAGCTTGAAGTCGTGAGGGTTGCTGGCCGCGCTCATCGCCGTATCGAGGTCGATGGAGCCGGCGCGAAAGAGGTCGACCAGGGCCATGTCGAAGGTCTGCATCCCGTAGAAACCCGATTCCGCAACGATGTCGTAGATCATGTGGGTCTGTTCGGGATTGAGGATGCATTCCCTGACGCGCCCGTTCATGATCAGGATCTCGATCGCCGCGACGCGGCCCTCATCCTTGCGAGGTACGAGTCGCTGCGACACCACACCGGCGAGGGAGCCCGAAAGACCGACCCTCACCTGCTTCTGCTGGTGGGCGGGGAAGAAGTCGATGATGCGGTTGATCGTCTCGGTCACGTCGGTCGTGTGTAGCGTGGCTATGACGAAGTGACCGGTCTCCGCGGCCTGTAGAGCCGCCTTCACGGTTTCGGCATCGCGGATCTCTCCGACGAAGATGACGTCTGGATCCTGGCGCATGGCTGCACGTAGCGCGGCCTGGAAGTCGTTGGTGTCCTCGCCGATCTCTCGCTGCGTAACGATCGCTTTCTCGTCCTGATGCAAGATCTCGATCGGGTCCTCGATCGTCAGGATGTGACACTTCCGGGTGTTGTTGATGTGCTTGATAACGGCTCGCGTGGTTGTCGTCTTGCCGGACGACGTCGGACCCGTAACGAGCATCAGTCCTCGGTGCTCGTTCGACAATTTTTCGACTGCGGGTGGCAGACCGAGCTCGAGGAGGCTCAGCGCGCCGGGCAGGATGCGCCGGGCTGCGATCGCTACGCTGCCTCGCTGCTTGTGCACGTTGACCCGGAATCGTCCGATCCCCGGTGACGAGAAGGCGAAGTCGACCTCGCCGGCCCGCTTCAGCTCCAGCACCTGCTCGTCCGTCATCATCTCGACGGCCAGCTTGGCGCACTCGGGCGCGCTCAACACCGGGAAATCGCCCGCCTGGAGGGCTCCATTGACGCGGATGGTGGGATGCGCACCCGCTTTTATGTGGAGATCCGACGACTTCTTTTCCGCGCAATACCTGAAGAGTTCATTGATTCCAGCCACATGGATTGTGTCGACAGTACGCCGCACCCACTCAAGGCCCGTTGGGCTAACGCTCCATCTTTCGACGCCGACCACAAGGAGTGGCCGATCCGATACTGCTCGAAGGAGGCCTATCGAGGTTTGAGGCCCCGATACCGGCCCCGGAAAAGGACGAGGGGTGAGTCGAGCTCGTCGAGCTCGATCCGCTCGATCTCACCCCTGACAGAGTGCTGATAGCCGGCGGCCTCGGACGCCCGCAGCCTGCAGAATGCACGGTTCTTCCTTTGCGAGAGGACCGGCCCCCACTCGGAGTCCTCGACCTCCAGCCTGGAGAAGGGGCCGCCGGGGCTGGGCCGAAGTCCTGCGAACTCATCTGACAGGACGTGGTCTTGCTCCTCGAGTAGATGCACCACGAACGCGCCCGTCCGGGTGATGCTCTCCCACAGGTCGGTCGTGTCGTTCAGAAGGCCAAGCACGAATGGCGGGTCGCCATCGGCGATAAGGATCGACGACATCGTGAGCGCAACCGGGGCATCCACGCTTCCGGAGGTCCAGACCGTGACCGGCGACGCGAGTCGCCCGCGCAGTCTGCGAGCAGGGTCCCTGCGGTCCACGGGCGTGACGAATGGGTTCTCATAGTGGACACCGCCCGCGTCATCGCCCATCGGACGAACCTATACCGCACGCAGCTTGTCGTTCGGCTCTGCCATCATGGCGGACATGGACGTTCTGAAGGCTCACGCGCTCGTCAAGCGATACCGGAGGACCCTCGCCGTGGATGGCGTGTCCCTCGAAGTGCGTGAGGGAGAGCGGGTTGGTCTCCTCGGGCCCAACGGCGCGGGGAAGACGACGACCCTGATGATGCTGCTATCCGTAATCTCTCCCGATTCGGGCTGGGTCGAGCTCGCCGGACACCGACTCCCGAAGGAGCGAAGCGAGGGAGTGCAGCAGGTCGGCTTCTCCGCCGGCTACATGCCCCTGGCCGACCGGCTACGGGTGAGGGAGTTCCTGCGCATGTACGCCGAGTTCTATCGTGTCACGGACTCGCGCCAGCGGATCGAGAGGGGCCTGGAGCGTTTCGAGGTCGGACACCTGGGCGACGTGATGGGTACCGAGCTGTCGTCGGGGCAACGCACCCTCATCGGGATCGTGAAGGCGACGATCCACCGGCCACGACTCCTGGTACTGGACGAGCCCACCGCCTCGTTGGACCCAGACGTGGCGCTCCGCGTTCGCACCGGTCTGCAGGATCTGTGCCGTGAGGAGGGAACGGCACTACTCATCACGAGTCACAACATGGTCGAGATCGAGAGATTGTGCGAGCGGGTCGTCTTTCTGACGCACGGACGCGTGATCGCCAATGACACACCGAAGAACATCGCGGATCAGTTCGGCCAGGTCGATCTCGAGGACGTTTTCCTCCATCTGGCGCGCGGAGGCCACAACGACCCTCGTTCGCAAGAGACGGACAGGCCCGCATGAGCTCATCGGGGTTGAGCTGGACCAGGATCAACGCGGTCTCGCGCCGGCATCGATACGTGATGTTGAGGAGCCCGCACCGGCTGTTCGACATCACCGTGTGGCCGTTGGTGGATTGCCTGCTTTTCGGATCCATCGGGGCGTTCGTCGGCCGGCAAGAGGGGGCCGGGGCGCAGGCGTTCGGGTACCTACTCGCGGGCATCGTCCTGTGGCACGTGGTCTATCAGAGCCAGATCGCGGTTTCGACCGGCTTCCTCGAAGAGGCGTGGTCGCGGAACCTGTTGAACATCATGGTGACTCCGCTCAAGGAGGTCGAATACGTGGCCGGCGTCGCTCTCTTCGGGATGATCAAGCTCGTCCTGGGCGTCGGTCTCGTCGCCTTCACCGCTTTGGTCTTCTTCTCATTCGACATCACCGACCTGGGATTCGGACTCATACCTATATCCGCGGTCCTTCTGGTGGTGGGATGGGTGATCGCCCTGTTCGTCATCGGCGTCGTGCTCCGTTTCGGGAGCGGAGCCGAGGCTCTCGCCTGGGGCGTCATGTTCCTCGTTCTGCCGTTGTCCGGCGTCTTCTATCCGGTCAGCGCGCTCCCCGGCGCGGTTCAACCGATCGCCCAGGCCCTGCCGACAACACATGCCTTCAATGCGATGCGCCAGTTGCTCGACGGTGAGGGCCTGGATTGGGGCGAGATCGGGATCGCCGCGGTCGGTGCAGCGGTGATGGCGGCCCTTGCCCTGGTGTACTTGGTCAAGATGTTGCACGTGTTCAGGAAGCGCGGCTACATCTCGCGCTACTCCTGATCGGGCTCCTGGCCAGGACGCCGTATGACACCACGTGCCGTCCCGATCCCCGCGCGCCGGGCCAGCTCATCCCAGTGGATCCGCCGCGCTGGATCCGCGCGTCCGGAGAAGAAGCGGATCCCTTCGGCCTCCAAGAGACCTCGAGCCCGTTGCGCATCGGCGGTCCCGGTGGGCCGGGTGATGAACCCGCCGTGCCCTAGCACCCGATGGGGATTGGGGAAATCCGTGGATGTCGCAGCCTCGTTCCCCACAGCGCGCGCCCACCTCGTGTCGCCGCGAGCGGCCGTCGAGATGTCCCCATAGGTCGTCCATTCCCCGGGACCGACCTGGGCAGCGACGAGGGTGAAAGCGACGCCTTCATGCTCCGATGAGATCGTCCTCACATCGGTCGCTCGGCGCGCGGTGCCATGGCGACTAACCTAACCGTGTGCCGGAGCTTCCAGAAGTAGAGTCCGTCCGCCGCCAGCTCGACCCGGGGCTCTCGGGTCGCACCGTCACCGATGCCTGGTACGACCCGATACCGGCGATGCCGCGCCAGTTCCTCGATGTCGAGAGGGTTGTAGACCGGAAGATCCACAGCGTCGGCCGGCGCGGGAAGTTCCTCATCAGTCCGCTCGACGAGGGGCTCGAGGTGGTGATGCATCTTGGGATGACGGGCTCGTTCTCGTTCGAAACCAACGATCCTTACGTGCCCTACGTGCGGGCGCGCTTGTGGCTCGATGACGATCGCGTCCTGGCTTTCAGAGATGTTCGTCGTTTCGGACGGATGGCGGTGGTGGACGCCGGCCGGTACGAGGCCATCCCCACTCTCGCGATGTTGGGACCCGAGCCCTTGTCCGATGATTTCGACCCGGACGAGTTCGCACGGGTCCTGGCGCGTACGAAGTCTCCGATCAAGCCATACCTGTTATCCCAGCGGCCCGTGGCCGGGGTCGGAAACATCTATGCGGATGAGGCGCTGTGGCTGGCACGCATCCATCCGACCTCACGCCGCGTCGGCAGGGTGAGGGCCCACGCCCTTCATGCTGCGATCCGCACGGTGTTGGAGGATTCGATCGACCGTGAGGGCACCACGTTTCGCGACTACGTGATGGTCAACGGCGACAGCGGACGCAACGCCGACTTTTTGATCGCGTACGGGCAGGTGGGGCGTCCATGCCCGCGCTGCACGACGTCGCTTCGCAAGATCGTGCTCGGGGGACGCGGCACCACCTACTGCCCACGCTGCCAGAGGGCCTGACCCCCGGCCCCGACCGGGCGAAACAATGGGGACTAAACAAGATCCAGGCCGAGGCGGCATGGACGACTTCCGACGGGACGGGCGCGATCATCGCGGTCGTCGACTCGGGCGTTGACATGGGTCACCCGGACCTCGACGGGAAACTCCTCGCGGGACGTGACTTCGTCGACGGCGGCGCGCCGCAGGACGAGAAAGGCCACGGCACGCACGTCGCAGGCATTCGCCGCTGCCGAGACCAATAACAGTCTCGGTGTGGCCGGGACGGCGCCCGGAGCGCGGATCCTACCGGTGAGAGTGCTCGATGCTGAGGGCTCCGGTTCCACCGAAGCGGTCGCCGATGGCATCCGCTACGCAGCGGACCAGGGCGCCGACGTCATCAACCCGTCGCTGGGCATCACCTCGGGAGTCGGTCAGGCCGTCAAGCTGATCGGTGCTCTCGACCCGATCTACGAAGCCATCGATCACGCCTGGAGCAGTGGGTCGGTCGTCGTGATCGCCGCTGGAAACGACACGGTTCCTCTCTGTGCGGAACCCGCAGCACACCCGCAGGCCCTGTGCATCGGCGCCACCGACAGTCGCGACCTCATGTCCTTCTACTCGGACTCCGACGCCACGATGACCTCTAAGTACATGGTGGCTCCGGGCGGCGACGGCCTCACTTGTTCGGGGGACATCTTCTCGACCTACCTGCAGCAAGGCGCAGTCGGTCTGCTCGCCCGAGGCCGGCTACGACGCTCTGGCCGGAACGTCCATGGCCACTCCGATCGTTGCCGGAGTCGGCGGTCTTCTCGCCGGCAAGGGCTACACGAACACGCAGATCGCCAACTGCCTGCTCAGCAGCGCAGACGATCTCGGCGTTCCTGGTCGCGACCCGGTCTACGGGTACGGGCGCCTGAATGCTCTGAGAGCGGTCGGGTGCTAGCGATCGATCCGATCAGAAAGCCTTCGGAAGGCATACCGCCCTGACTGGCCGGCCCCCACGTCGGGCGAGGTATCTTGTCCCGCATGGACAAGACCGAGCTGGAAGCGAAGTCCTCGAAAGAGTTGCACGACATGGCGGTACGGCACGCCGTTCACCACGTAGACGCGCGCTTCTTGTGGCGGCTGCTCAAGGCCGTTCCGATCGCGGAGGCCTCCGTCGGTCACACGGGCGAAGCCGAGAGCGACGTCCTGAGCCTTCAGAACCAGATCACCGATGCCTTCTCCGCCGGCGACGAGTCCGAAGTTGCCGACGCGCTGCGTCCGATGTACCTCGAATACCTCGAGCAGCACCTCTCAGATTAGCCGACCACGAGCCCCGATCTTTTCCGATACCGGTGGCGAGATTCCCGCTCTAGCGGCGTGCAGAGAGTGGCGCCTCTTCCGCTGAGCCAGAGTCCTTCTCGTCGCCCGCGAAGCGCCGCGCCCGAGCGCGGGCCTCGCGGAGGATGGGCGGCCCGGGCAGCAAGATGTTGAGGCTGCGCGTCAGGGAGTAGATGTACGCCCGGACGAACGGGTCCACCGGCGGGAACCAGGGGATCCCATACATCCTCCTGACGTGTCGAGGCAGGATCGAGATCGCGGCGACGGCGGGCACACCCCACAGGGGGCGGGCCGGAAGGGGCATCGGTGGGCTCAGGACCAGCTTCATACCCTCCTTAGCGGCGGGTGTGATGCGAAGGTCCGTGACGCCGCGAAGGTAGGCGCGGAGCTCGTCCAGTGTCTGAGGGACGTCGGCTTCGTTCAGCCCCACCAGCTCGGCCGCTCGGACCATCTCCAGCACGTACCGGTCGGCGTCCTCATCCGAGACGGGCCCGGCGTAGCGCCGGTACGCCGTCAAGAATGAATGCACCTCGACGGCATGAACCCATAGGAGCAGCTCGGGGTCGTCCGCCCGGTAGGGCCGGCCCGTGACATCGTCTACCCCGCGCACGCGACGGTGCAGCGCCCGAACCCGGGCCCCCGCAGCCTCGGCCGCGGCCGAATCACCGAACGTCGTGATCATCAGGTAGTCGCTGGTCCGCTGCAGTCGCCCCCATGGATCCTGGCGGAAATCGCTGTACTGGGCGACGGCCGCCATCGCCAGTGGATGCAGCGCTTGGATAAGCAACGCGCGCAGCCCACCGATGAGGCCCGCCGGGTCAGCGTGGATCCGCCAGGTGACGCTGTCGGGCCCGAAGAGGCCTAGGTCGGTGGGGTCCAGATGGTGCTCGTCGATCATGGCCCCCATGCTAGTGGTGCGGCTCCTTTAGAGACGCCCCCAACCTGCACCGTCTAGGCATCGGTCCTGCACTAGGGTTACGCCACATCCCTCGGGGGGCCGTGATCAAGCTGGGAGCGACATGAGCAGGGAGCAAGGACAAATGGGCCCGCGCCCGCGCAGCAAAGAGGAAGCGCGCCGGCGCATGCTCGTCCGGCGCCGGCGCACCTTCGGCGTGCTCGGCGTCGTGGCGATCGCCGCGGCCGGCGTCGGCGCCTGGCAACTCTGGCCCGCGAGCGACAGCGAGTCGGCTCCGGGATTGCAGCGGCAGGAGCGGCTGGAGACCGAGCAGGAGCCGGCTGAGCCGTCGGAGAAGGAACTGGCTCAGCGCCGCATCAAGCACGTCATCTACATCATCAAGGAGAATCGCAGCTTCGATAACTACTTCGCCCGGTACCCGGGGGCGAACGGCGCAACGCACGGAAAGACATCCACGGGAGAGCGGGTGAAGCTAACGGTCGCTCCCGACGTGATGGAGCCGGACATCGGCCACGACTTTCCGGCCGGCATGTATTCGATCAACGGCGGGAAGATGGATGGCTTCGATCTCGTTGCGAACGGCGAATCCCTCTCCGGCTATTCATCCTTCACTCGTGAGGGCATCCCGAACTATTTCTCCTACGCCGACGAGTTCGTTCTCGGCGACAACATGTTCTCGTCCATGTACGGGCCGACTTTCCCTGCGCACCTCTACACCGTCGGCGCGCAGTCGGGGAGGGTGACGAGCAACAAGAATCAGGCGGAGGACCCCGGCGGCTACTGTGATGACCCGGGCGAAACCGTCTATCGCTTCCAGCAGCTGAGCAAGAAAGAGAAGAAGACCGTGATGGAGGCGGAAGAGAAGGCCGACATGGCGACCGTCGGCAACTTCTGGGAAGAGATCCGTGCCTGCCTGAACTTCGAGGTACTGCCGGATCAGCTCGTCGAGAACGACATCTCCTGGAAGTATTACGCGGATGAAGGTTCATGGATGAACGCCTTGCTGGCGATCAAGCACATGCGTTTCTCCAAGCATTGGGGCAGGGAGATCGTCCCCGAGGAGTCGTTCCCCGAGGACATCGAGAACGAGAAGCTGGCGGAGGTGTCGTGGGTCGTGCCCGGGCCGGGCGTGAACGAGCATCCCGGTGGCCCCAGCGTGTGCATGGGTGAGAATTGGACCGTAGAGATGATCAACAAGATCATGAAGTCGAAATACTGGAAGAACACAGCGATCTTCCTGACCTACGACGATTTTGGAGGCTTCTACGATCACGTGCCCCCTCCGCACTACGACATCATGGGGTTCGGGCCGCGCGTGCCATTGTTGATCATTTCGCCGTGGGCGAAGCAGGGATACATCGACTCGACCGAGTACGAGCTCGTATCTCCGTTGAAGTTCATCGAAGACACGTGGGGTCTCGACTGCATGACGCCTCGTGATTGCGCCGCTTCGAACATGTACAACGCATTCGATTTCGAGTCGGCCACGCCCCCGAAGGATCGGAAGCTCATCTTGGAAGAGCGCAGCTGCGAGGGACTGCCGGCGAGGATCTCACAGCAGTACGAGCGGCACGGCAACGACGCGTTCTCTGCGCTGGGTGACTAACCGCTACTAGGGGGCCGGGGGGATCTCCAGCTCGTCGCCCACGGATAGCTGCGCAGGATCCGTGATCCCGTTGGCTTCGGCGATCACGTCCGCCAAACCCACATCCCCGTATTGGTCTTCGGCGATCGTGTTCAGGGTGTCGCCCGATCGCACGACGTAGGTCTCGCTCTCACCACCGGTTCCACCACCTGTGGCTGACTCCGATGGCGCGGCGCTGGCGGGTTCCTCCGATGCGGCGCCCGCCTCGGTCCTCAGGGTGTCGACCTCGGCCTCCAGCTCGGCGACCTGGTCCCGCAGGTCCTGCACCTCTGCGTCCGATGAGCCTGCGGGGGCCGTGGTGCGGCCGAGGAAGAAGACGAGAAGGAGCGCTACGACCAGGGCCAGGATCCGTCCCCAGAGGAGGCGGGGGCCCTCGCGGGACTTGGCCTCATCCTCGAAGTCCCAGTCGTCGCTCGCGTTGGGATCAGAGGCGTCGTACTGGCGTGTCGGATCCTCGCTCATGCCAACCGTCCTGATCCCCGTGATTTGCCTCCCCAGGGTACCCAGAATCGGCCCCGCCGGCAGGCAATCTCCACCTTTACTGGTTCCTGAAGCGATCCAGCATGCTGGGCCGGAACGCTTTGACGAAGCGGCGGGTGGCCCTGCCGGACCGTCTCAGGTCCCGCTTGGACATGTTGGCTACCCGATCGGAGGGGTCGTGATAGTTGGATTCGGGGCCGCTCCACATGAAGCTCGCGGGGATCCCGGCGCGCTCGAACGGGCCGTTGTCCGAGCAGTCGCACGTGACCCTGTAGGTGACGTTGTAGTTCGAGCGATTGAGTTTCCGGTAGAGGGTGCGAGCGACGATCCGGGGCCCGATCCCCGCGGTCCCGATGATCAGGGGACGTCCGTCGGCGACCATGTCAACCGAGACCATCCCGGCGAGGCGCCGTCTCCCGCGTGATCCCAGCCGATTGACGTAGATCTGAGAGCCGACGTGGTGGACTCCGTTGCTGCCGTATTCCTCGGATCCGAAGGCCGCGAAGCGAACGAAGCGAGCCTGACGCTTGCCGGCGAAGAGCCTCGCCATCTCGAGCACGATGGCAGTCCCCGATGCATTGTCGTTGGCTCCGGGTGCTCCGGCGACGGTGTCCATGTGTCCGCCAACCACCATCGGGTAGCGCGCGGCCCCCGGCCACCACGCAACCACGTTGCGGGATGTGCCGTTATCCACGTCGAACTTCTGGATCTTGGTTCGATAACCGTAGCTGTGGAACTTACGGGCGATGTATCGCGATGCGCGGTACTCACCACGGGTCCCCCGCACGCGCACGCCGATGCGCGATGCCAGCTTTCGCACATGACCCATCGTCCGCCACGTCGAAAACTTGCCGATCGAGCCGGAGCCTCCGAGGGCCTCGAGGTTGTCATCCGATCTCTGCCGGCCGTTCGAAGCGTTCTCGGGCATCCCACACGCGATGAGGGCCAGTCCTAGGGCCAGTGCCAGCGCGGTTGCTTTGATCCAGGTCTTCATCGCTTTGCCATCCATCCATAGTCTCGCTCTCGGACAGCGAACCATAAGAGCAGCATCGGTGAAACGGCCGGGCGACTACAGTAGAGCCATATGGCGAACGATCAGAACGCGAAGGCTCCTATCCCCACAGGGTGGTTCGAGCGGGGGGCGAAGCTCGCCAATCAGACGAGCCGCTCCGCGGCCCGCTTCGTCGGCACCAGATTCAAGGCTTTCGCGGACCCCGAACGGGGGCCGGAGTTCATGAAGGGCTTCCACGACCAGACCGCCCAGCAACTCGTCGAGATGCTCGGCGAGATGAAGGGTGCGGCGATGAAGCTCGGTCAGCTCGCCTCCTTTTATGAGTTCTCGGCTCCAGGTGAACACCTCTCTACGTACCGGGACGCGCTAACCATGCTGCAGAACTCCGCCCCTCCGATGGACCCAGCCGCCTCGAAGGCGGTGATCGAGGAAGAGTTCGGGAAGCCGGTGAACGAGATCTTTGCGGAGTTCGAAGACGAAGCCGTCGCGTCGGCTTCGATCGGACAAGTTCATCGTGCCGTGCTTCACTCCGGCGAGAAGGTGGCGGTGAAGGTGCAATATCCGGGCGTCGACGACGCCGTGCGCGCCGATCTGAAGAACGTCTCGGCCATGTCGAAGCTCGCCGTTGCCATCGCTCCGAACCTCGATCCCAAGGAAGTCGCCAACGAAGTGCGCGAGCGGGTGCTCGAGGAGCTCGACTACAAGAGGGAGGCGGCGAACCAGGAGCGTTTCGCTCGCCTCTTCCGGGATCACCCCTTCATCGTCGTTCCCGACGTGCATCTCGATCATTGTCGGACGCGGGTGATCACTCAGGAGTTCATCGAAGGAGAGCCCTTCATGTCTTCATACGAATGGTCACAGGACGACAAGGACCGGCTCGGTGAGATCTTGTTCCGTTTCTTCTACGGCAGCCTTCATCGGTTCCTCATGTTCTCTGCGGACCCGCACCCGGGCAACTACCTATTGCTGCCGGAAGGAAAGGTGGCGTTCCTGGATTACGGGCTGGTGCGCGCGCTTGATCCCGGAACGCTTCGCAATCTCCTCGAGATCATCCAGGCCCTCATCAACGATGACAAGCCGCGAGGACAGCGGGCTCTCGAAGGGATCGGCATCCTGAACCGGCGTACGCCGGAGGTGGACGCAATCTGGGAACATCTGTTGGAGATGAACCGCCCGGTCTTGACCGACGCGCCTTTCAAGATGGATCGTGAACTGATCCAAAGCATGGCGTCGGCGGGTTTCGATCCGCGCTCGAGCGCGTTCCAGACGCTGCGCAAAGTCGGGATCCCCGGGATCATGGTGACCTTCAATCGCATGTCCTTCGGCGTCGCGTCTCTATTGGGTCGCCTCGAGGCAACCCGTAACTGGCATGCCATGGCGCTCGAATTCTGGGAGGACGAGCCCTCCCTCACGGAGCTCGGAAAACAGGAGCAGGCGTGGGTCGCCGAGGCCCACCCGGAATGGGTCCCATTGCTCAAGCGGGACGGATCCTAGGGTTCGAGACCCAAGCGGGACCAGCGCGCGATCGGTCGCCACCTCCCCGCAACATCTCGAGGGCGACGATGAACAACAGCACCCCGCCGGCAACCCATCAGACTCTCGAGACTGATGCCGAGGGGCCCACATCACGTCTATGTTCATGGTGAGCTCGGCTGCCGTCGGAGCCGTTTGGTCACCGTGGAGGGTGGGCATCTATGCTCTTGACCCTCTGGAGAACAGGTGGACGACTGGGATGATCGAGATTCGCACCGTTCGTGAGCTAACGCTGGACAAACCGTCGGGGGCCGCCAACTCGCCGCACATCTCGGCTGCGAGCAGCCTGGTCCGGATCGGCGAAACCCTTTTCGTGATCGCCGACGACGAGCTCGACATCGGGATCTTCCCGCAGGATGCCAAGGAACACGGGCACATGGTGCAGATCCTGGACGGGCGCCTCTCGTCCGACATCGAGGTGCGCAAGAAACAGAAGCCCGACCTCGAAAGCGCCATGCTGGTCCCGCCGTTCGAGAACCACCCTCACGGCGGGGTGATGGCGCTGGGCTCGGGATCCAAGCCGGATAGATGCAATGGCGCCTTGCTACCTCTCAACGGCGAGGGCGCGCCGGCGGGGCACTACATCACGGTCGACCTGAAACCTCTTTACGAGCGGTTGAAGCCCGACGTGGGCGCAGTGAATATCGAGGGGGCATCGGTGGTCGGCGATACCGTTCGTCTCCTGCAACGCGGGAACGACGGCGATGCCATGAACGGGATCGTCGATCTCGAGCTCGAAGCGGTCCTCGCGGCCCTCGACGCAGGCGAGCCGTGGCCCCCAGACGCAGTGACGAGGATCGAGGCGCGCTCGTTGGGCGATCTCAAGGGAGTGTCACTGTGCTTCGCCGACTCATCGCCCCTCGAGGATGACCGGCAGGTCTTCGCCGCTTCGGCAGAGGACTCGCACGGCGGGGGAGACGGCGCGATCGTAGGGTCTGCCCTCGGGATGATGACCCCTGACGGCGACGTGAGTTTCATCGACGAGGTCGACCAGACCATAAAGGTCGAGGGCCTCAGCGCGCGCATCGAAGCGGATGCGATCCAGGTGTTGATGGTCACCGATGCCGACGACCCGGATACGCCATCGCCCTTGCTCGAAGCCCGGCTCCCACTGGACACGGGAAGTTGAGCGATCTCGTAGTCGCTTTCCAAGGGGAAGCAGGGGCGTACTCCGAGGCCGGAGTGAACTTCCTCTTCCCCGACGCCGAACGTCGCCCCTACGCTTCTATAAGAAAGGTGTTCGAGGCGGTTGAGGTAGGGCGATGCGATCTCGGTCTGGTTCCCATGGACAATTCCCAGGCGGGAAGCATCAATGAAACCTACGACCTCTTCCTCAAGCACGGCTTGCACCTCGTCGGCGAGACCCTGGTGAGGGTCGACCATTGCCTCGCTTCTCTCCCCGGCACCTCGATCGACGACCTCGTCGAAGTGGTTTCGCACCCGCAAGCGCTGGCGCAGTGCGAAGAGTTCCTAAGTTCCCTTTCCGCAATTTCTCGAGCCGAGTACGACACGGCCGGTGCCGCCCGCAAGATCTCCGAGGAGAAGCTCGAAGGGGTGGCGGCCATCGCCTCGCGCCGGGCCGTCGAACTTTACGGCTTGCAAGTCCTTGCCGAGCGCATCCAGACCTACCCGGACAACTACACGCGCTTCGGTCTGCTGTCGCGCAGCCCCGAATCCCTTAGGGAAGCCGACAAGTCATCTCTCGTGTTCGGTGTTGGTCACGTCTCGGGCTCGCTCTACAGATGCATCGGAGCGTTCGCCGAACGGCACCTGAGTCTCACCAAGCTGGAATCGCGTCCTCGCGCCGGCCGTCCCTGGGAGTACGTGTTCTACGTGGATGTCGAAGCGCCGGCCTCGTCTCCCGCGATGATCGAGGCCCTTGCGGAGGTCAGCGAGCATGCGACGTTCACCAGACTGCTCGGAAGCTACGCCGGCGGCATGGGGAAGAACCAGGCCTGAATCGCCCGGGCGAACGGATAGTCTGAAGCGCTCACACAACCAAGATGCAGGCGGGGAGGTTCACGATGGCCCAGGCCGAGGTGCTGCCGGAGGTCACCAAGTTCACGGAACAGCCGAAGATGATCATCGGCGGCAAGACCGCCGACGCGGTAACGGCGAAGACCTTCGAAGTGATCGATCCATCCACAGGGAAGGCCTTCACCGAAGTGCCTCTGGGCGACCTTGCAGACGTGGACGCTGCCGTAGCCGCGGCTCGCGAGGCCTTCGAAGATCGTCGATGGGCCGGGCTCCGTCCGGGCAAGAAGACCGAGGTCCTCTTCAAGATCGCCGATCTCATCAAGCGGAACATCCCGGAGCTGGCCCAGCTGGAGTCGCTCGACTCCGGAAAGCCCGTGAAGCTCGCATCGGGCGAGATCTGGGCCGCCGCCGAAGCGTTCCGTTACTACGCGGGGTGGCCGACCAAGTTCCACGGCGAGACCAACGCCACCGACGACAACATGTTCTCGTACTCCTTGCGGGAGCCGCTGGGTGTCTGCGGAGGCATCATCCCGTGGAACTTCCCGATGATCATGGCCTCCTGGAAGGTTGCGCCTGCGCTCGCCTTCGGCAACACGGTCGTGCTCAAGCCGGCCGAGCAGACGCCCTTGACCGCAATCAGGCTCGCGCAGTTGTGTCTCGAGGCCGGGGTACCGGATGGCGTGGTCAACGTGGTGACGGGACTCGGGCCACAAGCCGGCCAGGCTCTCGCCCAACACGACAACGTCGACAAGATCGCCTTCACCGGCTCGACGGAAGTGGGTCGAAAGATCCTGCACGCCACCGAGGGGAATCTGAAGCGCGTCACCCTCGAGTTGGGCGGCAAGTCGCCCAACATCGTGTTCGCGGATGCGAACATCAGGCGCGCGTCCAAAGGTTCGATGATGGGTGTCTTCCTCAACTCCGGGCAGGTCTGCACCGCAGGGTCTCGGATCCTCGTCGAGAGCTCGATCCATGATGAGTTCGTCGAGTCACTCGTCGAGTCCACGGAGTCGATGAAGGTGGGCCCCGCCCTCGAGGAGGACACCGGGATGGGACCGGTCGTCTCGAAAGAACAGCTTGAGCGGGTCACCGGCTACATCGACATCGGCAGGTCCGAAGGGGCCGAGGTAGCCACCGGCGGGGGAGTGCCCGGCGATCTGAACGGTGGGTACTTCGTCAATCCGACGATCTTCACTGGCGTCCGAAATGAAATGCGTATCGCGCAGGAGGAGATCTTCGGCCCGGTCGCAGCGGTGATCAAGGTTGACGACGTCGATGAAGCGATCGCCGTGGCGAACGACACGATCTACGGGCTCGCCGCCGCGGTCTGGACTGAGAGCCTGTCGAAGGCACACCGGGTGGCCCGCGGGATCCGTGCGGGCACGGTCTGGGTCAACACCGCGGGCCTCTACGATCCGGGTATCTCCTTCGGCGGCTACAAGCAGTCAGGTTACGGACGGGAGCTGGGGTTGCAATCGATGGAGACCTACACACAGACGAAGTCCGTCTGGATCAACCTGAAGTAGCACCATGAAGGTCTTTAAACGCATCTTCGGGCACAGTCACGATCACCACGAGCACGTGGGCGATGTTCTACAGGCGAGTTCCGAGGGCCTGCGGGCGCTGGCGATCTCGTTTGGTGGCCTCATGCTCACGGCGGTCCTCCAGGTGTTTCTCGTTCTTGTGAGCGGTTCGGTTGCGCTTCTCGCCGACACGATCCACAACTTTGGCGATGCTTTGACTGCTCTTCCGCTAGGTGTCGCTTTTCTTCTGTCACGACGTCATCCGACCCGACGGTATACGTTCGGCTACGGACGGGCTGAAGATCTCGCCGGCGCATTTGTCGTGCTGATGATCGCTATTTCCGCTGGCGTTGCCGGATGGGAGTCGGCTCGGCGTCTCTTCGAGCCAACGAAGGTGCAACACATCGGTTGGGTGGTGGTCGCGGGGCTGATCGGATTTGTGGGCAACGAGATCGTTGCGGTGTATCGCATCCGGGTGGGACGCCGCATCGGATCCGCGGCACTGGTTGCGGATGGGCTACACGCGCGAACGGATGGGCTGACTTCCCTGGCTGTGGTCGTCGGTGCTCTCGGAGTCGTGGCGGGCTTTCCGCTGGCCGACCCCATCGTGGGACTGCTGATCACGGTCGCGATCCTCGGCATCCTGCGTAGCGCAGCGCGCGATGTCTACCGTCGCTTGATGGACGCCGTTGATCCGAATCTCGTCGGCGAGGTTGAGGACCTGCTGCGGAGTGTGCCTGGGATCGATGCCGTTGATAGTGTCCGTCTACGTTGGGTTGGGCACGAGCTGCGCGCCGAATGCGAGATCGTCTCGGATCCTCGCCTCACCCTCGTCGAGGCGCACGCTATCTCAGCACAAGCCCACCATCTTCTTCTCCATCAGGTGCCACACTTACGCCGTGCGTCTATCCACACGAGTCCCCGTGCTGAGGAGGGAACCGATCACCACGCGTTGCTCGCCCATCATTCCGAGAACCTTCGGAGCTGATCCCCGACACGGCGTTTCGCGGATGGGGAAGTTAGCACGACAAGCAAGGAACAGGGTCTACGGGCTCATGGTCTCCGGCAGTGAAATCTGACAGTCGGTCACGTCTCAGTTGACAGCGACCACCCCGGCCATCCCTCCCTCGAAATGTCCGGCCACGTGGCACGCGTAGGTAACCTCACCACTCTCCGGGAAGGTCCAGGTGATCTCCTTCGTCTCGCCGGGGGCGAGTGACACAGCGTTGTCCTGGTCCATCATCATCGAGTCGTCCCCAGCCATCTCCTCTTCGTGCTCCATGTGAAACTCGTCGTCGCCCAAAGAGAATTCGTGATCATTCTCACCGGCGTTGGTCACTTCGAAGGTCACGGTTTCTCCGGCCTCGACCTCGATCGACGCCGGATCGAACCTCAGTTCGTCGAGAGCCTCGACCTTCACGGTGCGGCTGGCTTCGGAGGTTTGGCCTTCCTCGCCAACGCCGCCTGCGGATCCCGAGTCCTCGTCCATGTTCATGCCGGAGTGACCCCCCGCTTCCGTGCCACCGCCGCAGGCTCCGAGAAGGAGACCCCCGGTGAGCGCAAGCGCCACAAGTCCTGCACGCATTCGCCGATGATCCGCCATCACTTTCCGAACCTCCGTAGTCGAAGCGAGTTGGTCACGACGCTCACCGAGCTAAAGGCCATGGCTGCACCCGCCAGTATCGGATTCAGGAGCCCGAACGCTGCGGCCGGGATGGCCGCCGCGTTGTACCCGAACGCCCAGAACAGGTTCTGAACGATGGTTCGACGCGTCCTCCTAGCGAGCGCGATGGCGACCGCGACCTTCTCCGGGTCCCCGGTCATCAGAGTGAGGTCGGAGGACTCGATCGCGACGTCGGTCCCCGTGCCGATCGCGATCCCGAGATCCGCCTGAACGAGGGCCGGGGCGTCGTTAACCCCATCACCAACCATTGCCACGCGCTCGCCCTCACCTTGAAGACGCTCGACTTCCATGACTTTGTCTTCGGGCAGCACCTCGGCCAGCACTCGATCGATGCCGAGCTGTCCGGCGATCGCTGTGGCGGTGCGCTCGTTGTCACCGGTGATCATCGCGACCTTGAGCCCGATCCTGTGCAGGTTGTTGACGGCCTCGAGGGCCCCGTCCTTCAGGGTGTCGGCGACCGCCAGCACCCCCCACACCTCGGAGCCGAAGCCAACAAACACGGCGGTCTTGCCCGCGCCCTCCAAACCTTCTGCAGCATCGTCCAGTCGCGACGGGAGCAATAGGCCCGCCTCGGCCATGAGCTTGCGGCGCCCAACCCACACCGTCATGGCGCCGTCCTCGGGGCCCGCCATCGTGGCTCGGACACCTTGTCCGGCGAACGACTCGAAATCGGTTACCGGCTGCACGTCCGAGCGTTCTTTTGCTGCCGAGGCGATTGCTGCTGCGATCGGGTGCTCGCTGTTTGCCTCGGCAGCTCCTGCGATCGCCAGTATGCGTTCCTCGTCCTCACCAACGACGTCGGTGAGCTTCATCTGGCCGCGCGTTAATGTGCCCGTCTTGTCGAAGACCACCGTGGTGATGTCCTTGGTCCGCTCTAGGATCTCGGGGCTCTTGATGAGGATGCCGAGATCGGCCCCTCTGCCGGTCCCGACCATGATGGCGGTCGGGGTGGCAAGCCCCAGCGCGCACGGGCAGGCGATGATCAGAACCGCAACGGCCGAGAGCAGGCCCGTGACCTGGTTTCCGGCAATGGTCCACCCCACGAGGGTTGCGACGGCGATGGCGATGACCGCGGGAACGAATACTGCGGACACTCGGTCGGCGAGGCGTTGGATCTCGCTCTTCCCGGTCTGAGCGCCCTCGACGAGCTTGACGATCTGCGCCAACGCGGTATCGGTTCCCACCGCGGTCGCGCGAACGGTAAGCACACCGGAGGTGTTGATGGTTGCGCCGGCCACCTTACATCCCGCTGACTTTTCGACAGGGAGGCTTTCCCCGGTAAGCATGGCCTCGTCGACCGCGCTAGCGCCCTCGAGGACCTCGCCATCGGTCGGAACCTTTTCTCCCGGTCGGACCCTGAAGACGTCTCCGACGCTAACCTGCTCGGCCGGGACCATGACCTCTTCTCCGTCGACGACCAGGCGAGCCTCTTTCGCCCCCAGCTCGAGTAGGGCTCTAATGGCCCTACCCGCGCGACCTTTAGCGCGGGCTTCGAAGAATCGTCCGAGCGTGAGGAAAGCGATTATCAGCACCGCCGTCTCGAAGTACAGCTCCTCGCCGCCGGTCAGCAGCTGGTAGACGCTGAAGGCGTAGGCAGACAAGGTGCCGATGGCGATCAGGGTGTCCATGTTGGCGGTGCCGTAACGAGCGCGTTTCGCCGCCTCGTGCAGGAAAGGCCATGCCACCCAGAATTGAACGGGTGTTGCCACTGCGAACATCGTCCATCTCAGAGTTTCATTCATCATGGCTTCGTGCCCCATGAGCATCATCACGACTGCGAAGACGGCGGCCGGAAGGACAGTGATCAGCCGTCGGAGCCACATCGTCTGGTTAGCGTCTTCGGGATCGGCCGATCCCTCGGCCTCGGCGGCTGCGGCTTCCGCGGCCCCGGCCTTGAGCTCGTATCCCGCCTTCTTGACTGCTAAGGAGAGGTCATCGACGTCAACCTGTCCTTCGGTCGTGACCTGGGCCTTGCTCGTCGCGAAATTCACCTGCGCGTCGACCACCCCATCGAGGCGGGATAGCACCCGCTGAACGCGCGCCGCGCAGGAGCCGCAGGTCATCCCCTCGACATCGAAATCCAGCTGCTCGCTCGGCTGGACATTGAGAGGGATCAGCTTGTAGCCGCTTCGTTCCACTACGCGGGAGAGCGCCTCCGCGTCCGGATCGTCGGAGACGAGCGTCACATGCGCCTTGCCGGTTGCGAAGTTGACCTCGGCCTGCTCGACGCCGTCGGACTTCTCGAGAGCGCGCTGGACGCGGGCGGCGCAGGAGCCACAGGTCATGCCCTCCACGCGGAAGTCCAGAACGGAGACGTCTCTATCCGTCGACTTCACCACTCGATCTCCTTCATATGTGCCTCACGGGTGCCCGGCAGCTGCGCGGATCAGTATACCCCCATGGGGTATCTAGGCGATAACGGGAAGCACCAAGCGACTATTCCCCGGCGCTTCGATACATCTGAAATCAGCCGTCCTTGCGACCCTCGTCGAGATCAGACGAATTCATCGGCGGACAGCATCCGGATCGCCGGCGTGGAGCCCCCATTGACCCGCTCGAAGTGAGCTCGGGTGCTGTTCCAGCCCGATTCCGTCATGGGGCCTATGGCGCCGTTCTCATCGAAGATCAACTGTTCGCTCAGGCGCCACGCCGCGATGGCCCTATCTTCGGTCACGCCGCGGAGACGTTCGCGGAGGGCGGGCACCCTGGCTCGAGGGTTGTCTCTCGTCGCGAAGACGGCGTCGCGGAGGGCTGAGATCAAGAGGGCGGCAACGTCGGGAGACTCGTCGAGCAGGCGATCGGAGATCAACAAACCGCTTCCATAGACATCCGGCGTGACCTCGAAAAAGGGAAGCGCACGGATAGCGACGTCCTGGCGCCGGGCCACAGAAGCAAAGCGCGGCAGCATCTCAAGGAACTCGACGATGACATCCCCGTCCCCACGCAGCAACATCCTGAGGTCATGTCCGTGGGGGGCACCGACGATCTCGGCGGGGGAAACGCCCGCCGCCCTCATGACGGTCAGGTACTCGCGGGTGAACGACGACCGTTCGTCTCCCAGCAGCCGAGCGCCGTCGAGGTCCGCCAGAGAGGTGGGGGATCCCGCAAGAATGTCTCCCGTGTCGACGACGAAAGCCGCCAGATGGGTGCGGCGCGCGATCATCAAGGCGAAGCGGGCCGCAACGGACCCATCCTCCTGGAGCGCTCTTAGGTAATGCGCGACGCTGGTGATACAGGCATCGAGTCGTCCCTGGCCGAGCGCTCTCAGGGTGTCGAGGCCCCCCTCCGGGTCAGACAGCTCGACATCGAGGCCCCGCCGGGTGAACTCCCCGCCGTCGGCAGCGGCGTAGTAGGGCAGGTGATAACCGGGCAGACAGCCAGGAGCGTAGAGCCCTAGGCGTAGTTGGGCGTCCAGTTGCCTCGAAGAGGCACCTTCGTCTGAGGCCGACGTGGTCACGCTACCTGGTACCCCGCTTCCTCGATGGCCCCGACGATCACCGAACCCTCAACCGTGTCGTCGTGGTCCACGGCGACGGTCTTGGCCTCCAGGTCGACCTCGGCGGATCGCACCCCGCCCAGGGACGAGACGGCGCCCTCGACGGTGCTCTTGCAGTGTCCACAGGTCATCTCGGGCACGGAAAAGGTCTCGTTCATCGGGCCACTCCCTTCGTCAAGATTTCGTACGTCGCAGCCTATCGGGGGTTAGGGTGACCCGACGAAAAGATGGACCAAGAGGCAAATGTCGTTTGATTAGTCGGGGCGAAGAACCAGGGGGCAAGGATGACTGCATTCAAGCGCACATGGCCGCAACGGCTGGCGGCCCTCGGCCTGCTCGGAGCCTTGCTCCTGTCGGCCTGTTCGGTGGGCGAGGGATCCGACGACGAGTCCTCGGAGTCGGTCGAGCAGAAGCTGGTGGTTGGGGCCGACGAGGACGGCTATACGACTGAAGGGGCCGAGGCAGACGTCGGTCAGTACCCGCTCAACGTCAACATCTTCGAAAGCTTGGTTCGCATGGACGAGAACTACGAGATCGAGCCATCGCTCGCGACGAAGTGGGAATTCGTCGCCCCCAACACGTGGCGCTTCGAGCTGCGAGAGGGGGTCGAGTTCCACGACGGCACACCTTTTGATGCCGAAGCGGTCAAGTATTCCTTCGACCGAGTCGCCAAGACGGGTGGAGGAACACCCGGGTTCGAGAAAGGTGGAACGAAAGTCGTCGACGACTACACCGTCGAGATCACTCCGCAGTTCGACAACCGGCGCCTTCTCGAGCAGCTCGTGCATCCCTCCTACAGCATCATCGCCCCGGACTCGAACCCAGGCGAAGAGCCGATCGGAACCGGTCCATTCAGCCTCGTCGAGTACAAGCGGCAGCAACGGATCGTGGTCGAGCGCTACGACGGCTATTGGGGCGAGCCGGCCCAGCTCGAGGAGATCACGTTTTCCTTCCTGCCCGACCCCAACGCCCGGCGGCTCGCGCTGGAGGCAGGAGAGGTCGATCTCGTGCTCGACGTGGCTCGCGAGGCGATCCCCGACCTCGAGTCCAAGGGCTTTCTGATCGCCGAATCGCAGCCCGGCGCGTATTCCGCGATGTATCTGAACATCAGCGGCCAAAAGGGTTACACGATCCTGCAGGACTCCAACGTTCGCCATGCGATCGGATACGCGATCGATCGAGAGACCCTGATCGGGGGGATCTTCGAAGGACTGGCAACCGACGAACAGACGATGGTTCCCTCGCGGCTGCTCGGAGAATCCGGCGCCTCGGAGGTCGAGGGCTTTACCTACGACCAGGCCGAGGCGGAGCGGCTGCTCGACGAATCGGGTTGGACGATGGGGTCCGGGGGTGTCCGAGAGAAAGATGGCGAGCCGCTGCGCCTCGAGTTGATCAATGGGTTCCCCTCGGCCAGCGATCACGGTGCCGTGCCCGAGTACATCCAGGGTCAGCTCGGCGACGTGGGAATCGAGGTCGAGATCGTCAAGACTCCGGATACGGCGTCTTACGAGGAGCGGCTGGCCACGGGCGAGGGCGACATCTGGATGGAGCAGGGCTCGCAGAACGATGCGAATCCTCTTTTCTTGCCGGCGCTGCTCTTCTGGTCGGTGGGCTTGTTCGGGGACATCGGCTACCAGCAGCTTTTCGCTCCGGGTGCCGAGTTCGATGCGCTGATCGAGGATGCGCTCGCAAGCCCGGACCCAGAGGAAGTTAAGCAGATCGTCGGGGACGCGATGCATGTGTTGATAGACCAGGAGGCCGTCGTCATCCCACTTGCGGGCCTGTATCGCCTCAACGTCCTGAGCGATCAGGTGCAGGGATTCCAGACTCACCCCTCTGCGCTGCAGATCCAGTACAACTCAGTGTCGATGGGCGCCGGCGACGGCTAGCGGCAAGCTAGGCGTATGACCTCCTACATCGGGCGAAGGGTCGCCTACCTGATCCCCATCTGGCTCGGGATCACGGTGCTCGCGTTCTTGATCTCGACGCTCGCGCCGGGCGATCCGGCTCGGATCTATTTCCAGCGGACGCGGGGCCGACAACCCAGCCAGCAGGAACTGCAGATAGTGAGGGACCGCTTCAATCTGGATGAGCCAGTCGTCGAGCAGTACACGACGTGGCTGTCGGGGGCCGTCCGGGGTGATCTTGGCGTGTCGTTCACCACGGGTAGGCCGGTCCTGGACGAGTTGCTGCTCCGTTTTCCGGCGACGTTGACCCTGGCCTTCTGGGCCACCATCGTCACGGTCGTCATCGCCATCCCGATCGGGATCCTCGCGGCCGTGAAGAGAAACAGCGTTCTGGATCAGGTGATGCGCGCGACGTCCATGCTGGGGGCGTCGATCCCCAGCTTCTGGCTCGCGCTGCTACTGATAATCCTCTTCTCGGTCCAGCTCGGATGGCTTCCGGCCTCGGGGCAACAAGGATGGGAGAGTCTCGTCCTTCCAGCCCTAGCGCTTGGGCTCGGCGATGCGGCCGTCATAGCAAGATTGACCCGCTCGAGCCTGCTGGAGATCCTCAATGAGGATTACGTCAAGACGGCGCGAGCCAAAGGGTTGTCGGAGAGCCGAATCATGATGCGGCACATCCTCCGCAACGGGATGGCCGCCGTGGTCACCCAGATCGGTCTCGCGTTCGGTTTCCTGCTGGCTTACTCGGCCATCATCGAGGTCATCTTCGTGTGGCCCGGGATCGGCCGTCTCGCCGTAGATGCGATCGGCCAGCGCGACTACACGATGATCCAGGGATTCGTGGTCTTCGCGGGCACGATCTTCGTCCTGATCAACCTGGTGGTCGACCTGCTGTACATGTGGCTCGATCCGCGTGTGATGCTCGGCCGGCAACGAGCAGTGGCAACCTGATGGCAGACGCGGCGCTTACGCCATCTGCACCTGAGCGGCAGATTCCCGCCCTACTTCCGCGTCGCCCAATGCTGCGTCACTTGGTGAGCGACCGGACCGCATTGGCGGGTCTCTTGCTCCTGATCTTGATGTTCACGGCTGCAGCGGCCGCGCCGCTGGTGGCCCCTCGAGATCCGCACGAACAGGATGTCGCCAATCGTTACGCTCCGGTCAGCATCGAGCACCCGCTTGGGACCGACAACCTGGGTCGCGACGAATTGTCGCGCCTGATCTATGGGGCGCGAGTTTCGTTGTTCACGTCGTTGGGCGTGGGGGTCGCCATCCTTGCGATCGGCATGGTGGTTGGATCGATCGCAGGCTTCGCGGGGGGCATCCTGGACGGGCTGTTGATGAGGATCGTCGACGTGCTACTTGCATTCCCCAGTCTTCTTCTGGCTCTTGCCATCACCGGCATGCTTGGTCCGGGCCTACTGCACCTGATGATCGGGATGGTCGCGGTGTGGTGGACGGATTACGCACGAATGATGAGAGGACTCGTACTCTCGATGCGAGAACGTCCGTTCGTGGAATCCGCTCAAGCCGTTGGACTTCCCGGTCGTTTGGTGGCCATACGCCACGTTTTGCCCAACATCGTGGGGCCCGTGATCGTTCTCGGAACGTTGCAGACGGGTCGCCTGCTTCTAGCATTGTCAGCGCTGTCATTCTTAGGGTTGGGTGTTCAGCCGCCTACTGCTGAGTGGGGGGCGATGCTTAGCGAAGGGCAGCAGTATCTCGCCAGCGCTCCCCAGCTGATGGTCTACCCCGGTATAGCCATCACGCTGGCGGCCCTTGGATTCAATCTACTGGGGGATGGACTGCGAGACGTCCTCGATCCGACGATGGAGAACTGACGAGATGGCCGGGGGCCCCTTACTCGAGGTCCGCGATCTGGCCGCCGGGTTCGACAGTCGCCATGGCTTGGTCAAGGCGTTGAATGGGGTCTCCTTCGTTCTGGAGCCGGGGGAGCGCCTCGGGATCGTGGGGGAATCGGGTTCCGGAAAAAGCGTGACGGCCCATGCCATTACCGGCTTGCTGCCCTCTAACGCCCGCGTGACGGGCGAGGCGCGGCTGGACGGCGTCGATCTATTGCAGATGTCGAAGAGAAAGATGAGACACGTGCGGGGTGAGCGCATCGGGATGGTCTTCCAGAATCCTTTGCACTGTCTCAATCCCTCCATGAAGATCGGCGCACAGATCGAAGAGGTCATCCTGGCCCACACCGATGCGGACAAGAGGGAAGCGAGCCGGCGGTCGCTCGAGTTATTGGACCAGGTGGGTATCCCATCGCCCGACCGGAGTGCCCAGGAGTACCCTCACCTCTTTTCGGGTGGCATGAGGCAGCGGGTGATGATCGCCATCGCACTCGCGTGCAAGCCCCAGATCGTGATTGCGGACGAGCCAACAACGGCGCTGGACGTCACCATCCAGGCGCAGATCATCGATCTGCTTGCTGAGACCTGTAAGGCCTACGGCGCGGCGGTGATCCTGATCACGCACGACCTCGGCATACTCGCGGGCTTTGCGGATCGGATAGTTGTGATGTACGCAGGCCGCGTTGTCGAACAAGGTGACGTGGACTCGATCTACTACCGACCTGCACATCCCTACACGTTGGGCCTTCTGCGGTCTGTCACTCGCATCGACGAGGCGAGGCGGGATCGCTTGGTGCCGATCACCGGGAATCCACCCTCACCCGTTCTGCTGCCATCGGGCTGCGCGTTCCATCCACGCTGCCCTTACACACAACCTGTGTGCTCTGAGCGCGTGCCCCCGCTCGAGCTCAAGGGGGGGATCGATCATCCGGCTGCCTGCCACTTCGCTGAAGAAGTCGCTACCCATCGCGCCGGGGATGCTGTGCAATGAGCACCCCCCTTCTCGAAGTCCGGCACCTCAAGAAGATCTTTCCCGTGACAAGAGGAGCCATCCTGCGTCGCACCGTGGGGCAAGCACACGCGGTCGACGATGTGTCCTTCACCCTTGATCGCGGCGAGACACTCGGCCTCGTCGGAGAGTCGGGCTGCGGGAAGTCGACGGTGGCGCGTTGTGTCTTACGCCTGATCGAACCAAGCGCTGGGAAAGTTCTGTTTCGTGGCGAAGACCTGCTGTCGTGCTCCCGTAGCCGGATGCGTGACCTGCGGCGATATATGCAGATCGTGTTCCAGGATCCGTACGGATCTCTCAACCCCCGGATGACCGTGGGGCAACTGGTTGCCGAGCCGGCCTTGTTCCACGGCCTGGTGAAGGGACGACGGGAAGCGGGCCAGAGGGTAGGGGAGATGCTCGAAAGGGTGGGACTGTCGGCAAGCTACGCTCGTCGTTACCCCCATGAGTTCAGCGGAGGACAGCGTCAACGGATCGGCATCGCACGGGCGCTTGCCAGCGAGCCGGACCTTCTCATCCTCGACGAGCCCATCTCGGCACTCGATGTTTCGATCCAGGCTCAGATCCTCAATCTGCTCGAGGATCTGCAGTCGGATCTCGGGTTGACGTACCTTTTCATAGCGCACGACCTCTCGCTGGTCAGACATCTCTCACACCGCGTAATGGTCATGTACCTAGGCCGGGTGGTCGAAACGGCTGACCGCGATGCGCTCTTCGAGAGCCCGATGCATCCCTACACACAGGCACTGCTATCGGCGGTGCCGGTGGCAGACCCTCGCAAGGAGCGTCTACGCAAGAGGATCCCTCTGCCGGGGACGGTGCCCAGTTGCGTCGACCCCCCGGTCGCCTGCCGGTTCGCGTCCCGGTGTTTCAAGGTGCAGAAGGTGTGCACGGAGCAAGATCCGCCCCTCGAGCCGGTGGGCGAGAACGATCACCGGGCCGCATGTCTGTTTGCCGAACCCGCTCGACTCCTTTGAAGGCCTCTGCCCGGGCTGGTGACTAGAAGGCCCCTTAGACGGGGTCGCCATCGGCGGATCGCTTCCCCGCTGGGAGCCGCCTTCAGAGGCATCCATCGTTTGCCGACCTAAAAGAGAAGGTCCGATCCAACTTACGGATCGCCGGCCCGGTGGCCCATCTGTGTGTGGTCGCCGCGGTCTGATTGCAAGCCCTCAGCAAACGGAGCTCGACCTTGAACGCACGCCGCCCTGCACGACGCCTTCTATGGACAGCCCCGCTTTGTGCCGTCGCGATCTTTTCGAGCCTCGCGGGCGCGGTCGGTGCGGCTCAAGAGTCGGCATCGGTCGAGAGTCTCAAGGGGCGTATGTCGGCCATCCAGGGCGAACTGGATGCGACGACCATGCGTATCGAAGGGTTGCGCACACGGCAGGATGAACTCCGTCTCCAGATGGGGATAACGGATCTCAAGATCAATCTGATCGAGCGAAAGCAAGAGGCCCTGGAAGCTCGGGTGGAGCTGGTCGCTCGCGATCTATACATGGGTGGGAGCGACGCAACGCTGGACGTGCTTCTGAGCTCGGACGACTTGGGGGAGCTCGCCTCCCGCATCGAGTACATGACCGCCGTCGACGAGAACAACGATCGACTCTTCCTCGAGCATGAGAGGACAGGGGAACGACTAGTTGAGACAAGAAACGAACTCGAGGATCAAGTGTCCGAGCTCTCTGAAGTGGAGGGGTCGTTGATCTCCGAATCGAACCGATTGCAAGAACAGTTCACTGAGGCACGCGATGAGTACAAAGCGTTACAGAGGAAGCTGGCGGCTCAGGCGCAAGAGCGCGCCGCGCGCCTAGAGCAAGCGCGAACCGATGGGTTGCTCACACTGCCAACTCGAGGAGCGAAAGGGCTCGTTTGTCCGATCGCTGGACCTAATTCGTTCATCGATAGCTGGGGCTTCCCACGTTCTGGCGGGCGAACCCACGAAGGTACCGACATGATGGCCGCTTTCGGTACGCCGGTCGTGGCGATCGCCGACGGAAACATCACCTACGCCGGAGTCGGAGAGTCGGCAGGGAACTGGCTGATCCTCAGCGCGAATGATGGAAACGCCTACTGGTACATGCACAACAAAGAGAACCTCACATCGGGGGGGCCGGTGAAGGCAGGGGAGTTGATCGCGACCGTCGGTGACACCGGGAACGCCATAGGCGGGCCTCCTCATGTGCACTTCGAGTATCACCCTGGTGGCGGAGGCCCCGTTAACCCATACTCACTCCTCGCCGGGCTCTGCTGATTCTTTCGAGTACTTCGCGATCGGCTAGCTCGTGAAGAAGCCGGTTGTGCCCCCAGGCTCTTCATCGGTGACGTCGACCGAGTCAACGTTCGCATGGTCGGGACCGGCACTACACCAGGCGATCACTCGGTCGACCGCGGCCTCGTCGCCTTCGAGGATGACCTCGACTCGTCCGTCATGGAGATTGCGCGCCGACCCACCGAGCCCTTCTCTCTGAGCCTCGCGACGAGCCGAGTCCCGGAAGAAGACGCCCTGGACGCGACCGGAAACCAGTACCCGCTTGCGAACCGTCACGACGAGGTCGGCTCCGCCGGTCGGACGACGATGGTCTCGTGTTGAGGCTCGACCGCAACGACGGCCTCCGGGATCGCGCGTCTGACCTCGGGGTCGATGAACAGCCGGATCCCCCTGGTGTCGATGACTTCCTCGCCCTCGAGCGCCTCATCTGCTAGCTCGACCTGGATATCGAAACCCCCTCCGAGCCCGCGCGACCCCCGCAGGCGGACGCCGGCCGGCCGAGCCTCGGCACTACCCAGCTCGAGCGACCGCTTAAGCACCTCGATCGCCTCGTCCGTAACCTCGATAGCCACCCTGACCCCCTGCTTTGATGTCCGCCCGCGGCGGGTTGCTGCCGCAACCCTTGCTCTACGGCCGGCATCTTAATGCCGGCCTGCGGCAACCCACCGGGGGGATCGGTCGCCGAGGCGACCTACTCCCCCCAGACCCCCCTCGCACCAGCGGGTGTTTCCTATCTAGCCTTGGCCTTGGCCTTGGGTTTTGGTTGGCGGGTGACGGGTTACCCGGAGAGAGGCTAAAAAACGGTCTGCCTCCGGAGGGTAAGCCGGCACCCGCCG
>Ga0183260_10000406_pt1 | contig 36085 bp, 35 predicted proteins | sample AntDrymUQ4972206_2_FD_129768 | JGI IMG/M metagenome (GOLD analysis project Ga0183260, IMG submission 129768) | Polar desert sand microbial communities from Dry Valleys, Antarctica - metaG UQ497 (22.06) (version 2) (version 2) | ecosystem: Environmental > Terrestrial > Soil > Desert | place...
CCACACGGGCGAGGTAGAGCTTGTGAACGGAGCAACGCGCGGGTTAGCGGTGCACATCGGCCAACGCGTGCTCGCCGAGGCCGACGCCGGCGAGGTGCTCGTTTCAAGCACCGTCAAGGACCTCGTCGCCGGCTCGGGAATCGAGTTCGAGGATCGGGGCGAGCACCAGCTCAAGGGCGTTCCAGAGGCGCGGCACCTGTTCGCCATCGCTTCATGACAAGCCGGCGACGCTCGACCAGGTCGACTCGTTACTCGAACACCCACTGGTTCCCCCGTGCTCGCTTGGCAATGGCTTCTGACTTCCTCCCCCGCGGTCGTAGTTCGACCAACGCCGGATCGCGCCGAGGCGCTCGGTGGTCGGTCGGGGTTACGGGCGATGAGGTAGGTGCAAGAGCAGCGCGCGAGCTCGTGGATGTCGCCGGTGAACGAGTACCTGGCCATGCGACCGTGCATACAAGCCTCCTGTCCGAACCGCCCCGTCGCCTCGTGGCCCCTCCGCGACAGCCTGGCGGCCTCGTGTCACAACCCTTGCACATCTCGCGCCGAATGTCTCTCTGGTCGCTGCGAATACGAAGGGTTTCGACGGCTCCAGCCGGTAGTGAACCGGCTTGGTCACGACCGGCTTACGCGAGTCCCGCCTCGGCGAGGGGTCGGCGGCCCCACGCGAAACGGGTTTCGTACCAGCCGGTCATCGGTGTGAGCGTGGTGCCGCGGTCGGACGAATGCACCATCCAGCCCGACCCCACGTAGATGCCCATGTGCGCCACCTCGTTCGGCTTCGAGCGAATGCCGTTCGACCCAAAGAAGACGAGATCGCCGGGTTGCAGGTTCGAGCGTGCGATGCGAGCAGGCCGCGGCGTCTCGCTGCTCATGTCGTAGGTCGTTCTCCCTTTCAGAACTGCGGCCAGAGCCGGCGCTCCCGCATAAGGCTCGAGCTTGTACACACGCCAGACGAAGCCACTGCAGTCGAAACCTCCCGGAAGCGTGCGCCCGAAGAGCTGCTGCGGATTTTCGGAAGTTCCCGCCCAGACGTACGGAGAGCCGACGAGACGCAAGGCGCGGCGAAGAACGTTCTGCTGCCAGACGGAGAGCTGCGGGAATGTAAACGCCTCGACCGCCTGCTGAACGGCATCCAGCTCGTAGTCGGAGATCGCGAGCAACCGGGCGATCGAGTACGCGGCCTCGGCGCGCGTCGCTGGCTGGAAGAGCTGAAGCTCGAGCTCCTCCTCGGTCTGCAGGTGGTTGACCCGAAGTCCGAGCAGGCGCGCGACCGTCTCCGTCCCGAGCCACGTTCTCGGAAGCAGGCCAGCACTCTCCGCGCTCAGCCTGAGGACGCGAGCCTGCGGGCGCAGACCGAGCGCGGTGACGAGCTTCGCGTCGAGCTCGCGGAGACTGACAGGACGATCCGTGTCCCTCTCGGTCACCTCCATGCCGAGGGAGGCGAGAAGCGTGGCGAGCTCGACCGAGGTGAGAGGCTCGTCCGGGCGGAAGTCGGCGACGCTCGGCGCCATCAGCCCCGCGTCGACGACCTCCTTGATCTGGGTCGCCGCCCAGGAGCGAGCGGGTAGAGGCTGCGCACCCGCGACGCCGACCGCGGCGAGGAAGGTGAGGCAGGCCAATGAGGCGATCCAACGCATCTCTCGAGTATCGGCGTGGTCGGCTGGCGCCCGAACCCCTCTTACGGAAGATTGAACACATCGAATTCGAGGGCCACGCCGGGGGCTACAGTGAATTCGTGCGCACGCTGACCTTCCTTGCGGCTCTCTGCGCGTTGCTCGTGGCGGGCTGCCGTGGCGGCTCCGACGACGAAGTCGCTGCGCCGCCCACACCTCCTCCGGTGACAGAGCCCGCAGCTCCTGACGATACGGCGAAACGCCCGACGGCGCCGCCGATCGAGGGAATCACGCTCGACGGGGAGCGGGCCGCCCTGGCCGACCTCCGTGGACAGCAGGTGTTCGTCAACGTCTGGTCGTCGTGGTAAAGCACCTGCCAGAGCGAGGCGGTCGCCTACGCGGAGTTCCAGCAGAGTCACCCTGAGCTCGCATTTCTCGGTCTCGATGTCGCGGACACGCCCGACGAAGGCGATGCTTTCGTAGAGCGCTACGGGTGGAGCTGGCCTTCGATCTCCGACCCTGAGCGAGACCGCGCGAGGAGCCTCGGGGCGACCTACCAGCCGCATGTGTTCGTGATCGACGCGAAGGGACGGATCGTTGCGAGCTATGAGGGACGAGGCGACGCCGAGATCTGGGAGTCGCTGGCGTCACAGCTTCCGTAAGCTCTGCCGTGAGCACGATGGCATACGAAGACTGCCTTCCCGGAACGTGGCTTGCCGCGCGCTTCGCGATCGATCCGTTCTTGCTCGATGCGATGCGACGAGACGGCGAGCTTGTCGCGGTACGCGAGCCCGGCTCCACCGACTGGCTCTATCCCGGCTGGCAGTTCGAGGGCCGAAACCCGCGGCCGGTGATCGCGCGGATCGTCAGGGCGGCCCGAGAGAAGGGCCTCGGCGAGGCTCGGCTGTACACGATCATGACTGCTCCTTTGGGCCTCGGAGGCGATCGACAAGTGTTCGAGCTCTTGTTGGAGGGGCGCGAAGACGATGTCGTCGAGCTCGTGCGCGCCGGTTGAGAGCAAATGCCTAGGTACGCACGACTTCTGCGGCCCGCACGATATTCACGTCGCCGCTGACCGTCTTGACATGGAGCGGGACGACCGCACCTCCGGTCCCCTCCTCGTCGGAATCGGTTTCGGGAGCCTGATCGGCAAGCCCCAGCTCGGAGTCGAGATCACCGGACACCGAGACTGCGTCGATCCAGACGCGAGTGCCGCGGGCAACGCCGATGCGAATGTCGCCGGAGACCGTCTGCATCTGTAGGTCACCCGCCTCGATCGCGCCGATCTGCACGTCTCCGGACACCGTTCGAGCGTTCAACGGAGCGAGCACGCGGCGGATGTCGAGGTCGCCGGACACCGTGACGACCGTGCCTTCCGCCTCGATCGTTCCCACGGAGATGTCTCCGCTCGCGGTCTTGAGCTGCAACCTCCTCGTGACGTCCTCGATCTTGATGTCACCCGAAGCGCTCTTCGCCGTGACCTCGCCTAGCCTCCCCGCGACCTCGAGGTCGGTCGACCCGCCTGCGAGATCGAGGTCGGCACCGGGCGGGCACGTGATGTGCACCTCGAAATCTCCGCCCCAACTGATCTGGATCGGGCCCCAGCGAAACTTGTCCCTCTGTTCGATCGTGATCGCATGTCCACCCGGTCGCTCGTCGGAGCGGATGACGATGTCTTCAAGAGCGTCCGAGCCACGGCGGCCCTTTGCGATGAGCTCGACGACCGTGCGCGGTTCGTCAACCGTCGTGACTCGGACGCGTCCGCTCGGGAGTCGGATCTCGAGGGCGACGCTCCCGGGAGTGTCGAATTGCGGCATCGTCGTCCTTAGCTCTGCGTCGCCGCAGCGTTGGGCGTTCGCCGGAGGCGGGTGCCGGAGGTGCGCTTCCGCGTCTTGCGAACGCGGTCGCCCGAGTCGAGAAGCATGGCGTAGTCGAACGGGATCGGAGCGAGAAACATGGTCTTCCCCTTTCAGCCCTGGGCGTAGCCCTGGATGCGGTTTCTTCCGCGTCGATGATGTGAGCGCGAGTCGAGCATGCGCGCGATCGCCCGGACGAGCCAGGCATTGGTCGAGACGCCTTCCTGAGCGGCGGCCTCCTCGATGCTGGTCTTCAGCGACTCGGGAAGCCGGAGCGAGATACGGCCGGTGAACTCCTCCGTTGGAGCGACCGGAGCGGAGTCCGAGGAGTCCTCCAGCACGACCACGAGCTCGGGCTCGCGGCCGGCAAGTCGAACTTCGACGCGTCCCGAGCCGAGCTGTCCCCCGATCTCGAGCGCAGCCTCACCGAGGAGGTCGAGAAGCCGGAGGTGGAGCGTTGAGCCGAGGGCCTCGCTCAGTCGTTGCGCCGCCCGGGCGGTCGCCTCGTCGCCTAGTCCAGCGGTGGCGGCGAGGTCTTCTTGAATCGAGAGGATGTGGTTGTCCAGCTGCATGATGACATTATAGTGACATCACAAACGCTGTCTGTCAAATGCGTATTTGCATTGCGGAGACATCGTAGGTCATCGCGGCTGGCCGACTACGCATTACCGTTGGAGCGTGGCTTAGGTCAGTTGCCAGACGTCGCCGCGGATGAGCGGCGTCTCGGCGCCATCCGCACCCAGTCCGACCACTTCGACCTCCGGCCCGCCGATCATGAAGTCCGTATGGACACCCGAGACATTGACCCCCCGGTTCAAGAGGTCCGTCGGCGAGAGGACTTCCGCCCCGCTCAATGCCTTCGGAAACCCGCTGCCGAATGCGATGTGGCAGGTCGCGTTCTCGTCGAAAAGGGTGTCGTAGAAGACGAGTCCTGTCTTCCTCACAGCCGAGGATCCGTCGACGAGCGCGACCTCTCCTAGAAACGGGGCCTGCTCGTCGACCGAGAGCTGATGACGAATGATCTCGGCGCCTGCGGATGCCTCGACAGCGACGATCTTCCCGCCCTCGAAGCGGACTTCGAGATCGTCAACGCGACTGCCCGCGGCAAGAAGGGGCGCCGTCGAGCGCGCGACTCCCTCGGCGCGCCGCCAGTCCGGGCTCGTGAACACCTCTTCCGTGGGCATGTTCGGAATGTGTTCGATGCCCGCCTCCGTCTGCATGCGCGCGCACGTCCAGTGGGCGTCTCGAACCAGGCCCAGCGTGAGATCCGTTCCTGGGCCGGTGAAGCGAATTGCGTCGAACGAGCGCTCGTTGAGGCCGTCCGCTCGCTCCTGGAGTCGGGTCGCGTGCTCGTTCCACGCCGCCACCGGGTCCTCCTCGTCGAGACGCGTCGCCGTAGCAACCGCGACCCAGAGTTGCTCGACGTCGGGTTTGCCGAAGACCTGTGTCGCCCAACCTGCGTTCGGGGCTGCCACAACGGTCCAGTTGATCCGCCGGGCGGTGATGAGCTCCAGAGAAGCCGCCCGCAGCTCCTTCGGCTCCGACCGTCCGACGAGAGCGGAATCAAGATCGCCGAGAAGATCGGGATCGGGGTTCCCCGTGAGCGAGATGTACGCCGGGCGCTCGTCATAGGCGCGCCGGTACAGGTCGAGCAGGTGCGGCGCCGCCCAGCCGATCGCGTCCTCGGGGCCGAGCTCGATTGCCGCGTGGCGAAGGTGGAGATCGCCGTACAGGATGATCACATGCTTGGCGCCCGCGCGATACGACTCCCGAGCAATGGCACGCGCGATCTCGGCATGCTCGACGTAGCCGGTGACGATCACGTCCTGACCCTCCTGGACGTTCGCCCCGACGCGAACCGCCAACTCCGCGTAGCGCCGCAGGCGCTCTGCCGGTGTCAGGACTTCAGTCGCCCCAGTCGAAATCGCGTGGACGGCCGGCCCAAAGTGTCTCGTCGAGCGCCGCACCTTCGACGTTCTCTGCCGTTTCCTCCCCAGGCCAGGGGAGACGCTCGGAGCTCATCTGAGCGGCGGGCTCACCGTCCATCGTCTCCTCGATCCTGGCCTGCTCCTCGCTCTTGAACAGCGGGTGATTCTCGAGCGGGTCGCCGTTCAGATACGAGTCGATCGGCATGTCTCCGTCGAGACCGGAGTTACGTGCTTTGAGGTCGAGATGCTCCCGGATCGCCTCGGCGAACGGGGAGTCGGCGTCGACTGTTGGTGCTTCGAGATCTGACATCGGCTTCGTCCGAACGGTCGAGTTTAGCGAAATACCCTGGATTGGAGGCTTCGAGGGGCGTCGTTGGGGGTAAGGTGTCCGCGTGCCACTCGTCCGGCTCTTCACCTTCGTGTTGATGCTCTATCGCATGTATCGCCGACTGCCCAAGTCGCAGCGGCGACAGTTGGTCGACGCTGTTGGACGCTATGGACCTCGTGTCGCCGAGACGGCCAGACGCCGCGGCCGAACACGGCCACCCTCGTAGCTACTACCCGGAAGCGCCCTTGAAGCCGAGCGCTTCGCGAACGATCCGATCCTGCTCGCGCTGATGGAGCGTCGGATAGCCCTCACTCGGGCTGGCGCGCCACGAACGACCGACGTAGTCCACGCGCTCGACGAGGTCGGCGTTCGTGGCAGCCTCCTCGAGTCGATGACGAAGCGAGCGCCACGCCCCCATGTTCTGCGGCTCTTCCTGCGCCCAGACGATCTCGCGTAGCTCCGGATACGACTCGACGACGCCGCCGAGAGCGTCGACCGGAAACGGGTAGAGGAGCTCGATTCGCACGAGCGCGACGGTCGAGGCGAGACCGCGGACGTCATGGCCCGCCAGGTCGTAGTAGATCTTCCCGCTGCAGACGACAAGACGTCGAATCTTCCCCCGGTCCCTCGCCGCGGGATCGTCGATCACGGGCAGGAACGAACCGCCGGAGAGCTCCTCGGCTGTCGATGTCGCCTGCCGCAGGCGAAGAAGCCCTTTCGGGGTCATGACGACGAGCGGCCGGGCGGTCGCGTCGAGGGCCTGCCGCCGAAGAAGATGAAAGAACTGAGCCGCGGTCGTGCAGTTCGCGACGCGGATGTTCTCCTGCGCGGCGAGTTGGAGAAAGCGCTCGAGGCGCGCACTCGAGTGTTCAGGCCCGTTGCCCTCGTAGCCGTGCGGGAGCAGGAGTCCGAGCCTCGAGGTCTGACCCCACTTGGAACGTCCGGAGACGATGAACTGGTCGACGACGATCTGGGCGCCGTTGACGAAGTCGCCGAACTGCGCTTCCCAGAGCACCAGCGCGTCGGGTGCGGCAATCGAGTAACCGTGCTCGAACGCGAGCGCCGCGTATTCGGAGAGCGGAGAGTTGTAGATCTCGAAAGCGGCGTCGGCCCCCGGCAGTGCCTGTAGTGGAGCGAAGGTCTCGCCGGTGACGGGGTCGTGCAGAACGGCATGGCGGTGGGAGAACGTCCCGCGTTCCGTGTCCTGGCCCGAAAGACGGATGGGAATGCCCTCTTCGAGCAGCGAGGCGAACGCCAGCGACTCGGCCTGACCCCAGTCGATACCGCCTTCCGTGAACGCCTCCCGCCGTCGCTCGAGCTGCTTCGCCAGCTTGGGGTTCACCTGGAAGCCCTCCGGGACGCGCAGGAGCTGCTCGTTCAGCTCGCGCAACCGCTCGACCGGCACAGACGTGACGACCGTATCCCCGGTGTCCCTGGGAATACGCTGTTCGCGAGGCGGCTCCGGGTCGGCAAAGGATGCGCGAAGCTGATCGTGCGTCTCGCGCAGCGCCTCGAGCGGCTGCGAGAGGAGTTGCCCCGCCTCCTCGGCGCTCAAGACTCCATCCTCGACCAGCCGCGCCCCGTACGTCTCACGGACGGGCGGCTGCCGGTCGATCCGGTCAGCCATCAACGGCTGTGTGTACGCGGGCTCGTCCTGCTCGTTGTGCCCGAAGCGACGGTACCCCACGAGATCGATGACCATGTCATGGCCGAACTCCTCGCGATACGCGAGAGCAAGCCGCACCGCCGAGACGGCCGCCTCGGGATCGTCCGCGTTCACGTGGACGATGGGAACGTCGAAACCTTTGGCAAGGTCGCTCGAGTAGCGCGTCGAGCGCCCTTCTGCCGGGTCGGTCGTGAAGCCGATCTGGTTATTGGCGATGACGTGCAGCGTGCCGCCGGTCGAGTAGCCGTCGATGGAGTGGAGGTTGAAGGTCTCGGCTACGACTCCCTGGCCGGCGAACGAGGCGTCGCCGTGGATCAGGATCGGAAGCGCCACCGATGGGTCGTGAATGCCCGCGCCGCCGGAGCGATCGGTCTGCTCGGCTCGCGCCAGACCCTCGATGACGGGGTCGACCGCCTCGAGGTGACTCGGGTTCGCGGCGAGGGTCACCTGCACGTCGCCCGATCGAGTCTGGCGGGACTCGGACGCGGCGAGGTGATACTTGACGTCGCCCGTCCCCCCTTCCGGGTCGGAGACCAGCGCGTCGAAAGTTCGCTCACCCTCGAACTCGCGCAAGATGGACGCATATGAGCGTCCGACCGTGTGGGCGAGGACGTTCAGGCGACCGCGATGGGCAATGCCGATCACGACTTCGTGCGCGCCGGCGGCTGCCGCCAGCTCGATCGCCTCGTCCAGCATCGGCACGAGTGTGTCGAGACCCTCGATCGAGAACTGCTTCTGTCCGATGAAGGCGCGGCGCAGGAACGTCTCGAACGCTTCGACCTGTGCCAGTCGCTCGAGGAGCGCGCGCCGATCTTCGACCGGAAGCGGCCGGCGAAAGCGTCCGGACTCGATTGCGCGGCGCAGCCAGACGCGCTCGGCGTGATCCGAGATGTGCTCGATCTCGTAGGCGATCGTCCCCATGTAGACCTCTTGCAGCCGCGGCAACGCATCGAGCAGGGTCTCTCCTTCTACCGAAAGCCTGAGCAACTTCGCCGGAACTAGCGCCTGCACCACGGGGGTCAGCGGGGGACTGAGACTCTCCGGCTCGAGAGCGGGGTCGCCCGGAGGCTCCGAGCCGAGCGGGTCGAGACGCGCTGCGAGGTGACCGTGCATGCGTATCGCCTTCACCAGCGCCATCGCAGCCGCGACCGCCGCCAACATGTCTCCGTCCGCCGCCGCTGTCTCTAGGGGCGCGGGCGGAACCGCGGGTGTCTCAACCGCGGGCCCCTCGACGGCCGCCGTAGACGCCTGAGGAGCTGGGAGAGCAGCTGTGACCGCGCCGTCATTCTCGTCCGAACGTCTTTCGATCAGCCTGGAGAGCCCGGGCAGAGCCGAGAGCACACCGTTGTCCGCGCTCTCGAAGACCTCACGCCACGCAGGATCGACCGCCTCCGGGTTCTCCAGGTACTGCTCCAGGAGCGCCCCAACGTAGCCGGCGTTCAGATCTGCAGCCATGCCTAGAACAGCGGGTTGTCGGTGCTGATCGCGACGATCATCCCGAAGAAGAAGGCGAGCGCGGCAACGATCACCGCGATACCGGCGAGGGTGCGGTGCGCGGAAGTCATGCGCGCGGCGGCGAGCGCGAGCAAGATCGCGACCGGCGCCAGGAGTCCGGGCTTCAAGGCAATTGCGAGCCCCGACAGCGCGAACGAGAATGCGCAAAAGAGCCCCGCGACCATGTCGGCGCGACTCTGATTCACCGAGTAGTCGCTCACGACGAGACTCTGGCGTGAGACCTCTGCGACCGAAGCGGCGAGCGATGACGCGGACGCCGCCCGAGGGGTCTCCGTCGACGACCTCGCCGCGCGTCATCCCAGGCGCACGGTGACACGGGGGAGGACAGGTCGCCGCCCGCGGTGCCGTGCTCCGGCTTCGGCTCCGACCGGATCGCCCACCAGACTACGCCGCACAGATAGACGATGGGGATCTTCAACACGACAAGCATGAAGACGGCTTCCCACACAGAAACAGACACGATGCAACGGAGTGTACGCCACGCTTTTCCGTCTCTTGCGGACAGGTCCTTACACGGTCATCACACTCGTCCCGCTACCGTGCTGAAGCCTTCGTGCCGCAGAACTGCCGTCCTCGCACCGCCGCAAGGTAAAGGAGAGATTCCGTGAGACGCACTGTCCGCCTCGTTATCGCCCTGTGCGCAATCGCCGCCTTCGCCGCCCCTGCGGCTATGGCTGCCGAGCGGATGTGGGTGGGATTCCACGACGACCCGAGCTTCCGCTGGGTTACTGATCGCGCGAGTCGCATTCAGTCGTCCTCGCGGGAGGGCGCGACCATCATGCGCCTCCTCGTGCAGTGGAACCTGGCGGCCCCACAGCGACCGGCGAACGCTGCGAATCCGTTCGATCCGGCCTACATCTTCGACGACTTGGACGAGGCGCTGCGAAGCGCGCAGGAGACGGACATGGAGGTCATGCTCACGATCTCCGGGAGTCCTCGCTGGGCCAACGGCGGCAAGAACCCGAACGCGATGCCGTTGAAGGTTGCCGATTTCACCGCATTCGCGCGCGCGCTCGCGACGCGCTACTCCGGGCGCTTCAACGGGTATCCGTACGTGCGTTTCTACTCTGTGTGGAACGAGCCCAATCTCAATCTCTTCCTCACGCCTCAGTTCAACGCCGCCGGGAAGTCGATCGCCCCTGCCAACTACGCAAGGCTCTATGCAGCCGCCTACACCGGCCTCAAGGCAGGCAGTCCCACCGCCCAGGTGGCGATCGGGGAGACCTCGGCTCGTGGACGTGACCGCCGGGTGGCCGGCGTCTCGGACACCCACTCACCGGGAAAGTTCGCGGAGCTCGTCGCCAAGGCCAACCCGCGGCTCAAGTTCGACGCCTGGTCGCACCACCCGTATCCCTTCAACCCGAACTCGAGGCCGGGTCAGGTCGTCAAGTGGCCGAACGTGTCGCTGGCGTCCCTCCCTCGCTTCAACGCCAGCCTGAAGACGTGGTTCAAGCGCAGATCCGCCCCGATTTGGATCACCGAGTATGGGCACCAGACGAAGCCCGAGGACGCGTTCGGAGTTGCATACACGACGCAGGCTGCATATGTCCAGCAAGCGATCGCGACGGCCAGGACCTTCCCGTTCGTCGGGATGTTCATCTGGTTCGTCTACCAGGACGATCAGGGGCAGCCGTGGGAATCCGGCCTGTATCGAGCCAGTGGCGCTCCCAAGGGATCGTCGCCGACGAGATTCGGCGCCAGCGCGCGGCCCCTGGACGCACGAAACGGGGTGTTCAGCTTCCGCGCCGGCACGGCTACGCCGCTCGTGACGCTCTACACGCGTCGTTATTGCGTGGGCGACACGACGGGTGAATCGATCGGGATGACCTGGCGTATCTTCCGTGCTGGACGGCTGATCGCCGTAGGCCAGCAGACCTCCGCGCTGCGCGTCGACTGTGCGATCAGGACCCGGCTTCGTTTCCGTACGCCGATGGTGAAGGGTGTGACCTACGTCGCGACGTTCGCCCTGAACGACCGAAACGGCGTCGTCCTCAATCGCCGGCTGACGATCCGCGGCACGTAGGCCACGTTCTCTCGAGTAGGGCCGGGCACGACCGGCCCTACGGACGCCACTCGAGCACTTGCATCCCCTCCCACCAGTGGGGATAGCCTCGTTCCTTGCCTTCGATCGCGAGGACCCGTCGAGCGCGTGGCTGGGCGGCGAGATAGTCGTCCATCGCGCGTCCGACCTGCTCCCAGTCGGTGTCGTCGACGATCATGAGCGCGCCTGGGGCGAGAAACGGCTCTGCGATCCGTAGCCCATCGAGCTGCGCCTCGTAGGTATGGAGCGCGTCGTAGTACCAGACGCCGACAGACACGTCGCCGAGCTTGCCCTCGCGTACGAGCTCGAAGACGTCGCCCACCAGGAGCTCCGGACGTGGGAGTCCGAACCGTTCGAGGTTCAGCTCAACCGTCTCCAGGCTGGCGTCGCGGAAGTCGAAGCTGTCGATCCCGACGAAGCGACTGCTCTGGTTGGCGAGCATGGCCGCGATGAGACTGGCTCCATGGAACACCCCGACCTCGACGTACGCCTCGCCCGCGTCGAGACACGACGCCGCGAGGTTGAGAAGCGCGAAGTTGTTCTCCCGCGCGAGGTTCTCGATCTCGTCCGCGATCGGAGCGAAGCGGCGGTCGTGCGGGTGCTCCGAGGCCGGGAAGTCCTTGAACAGAGCGGGGAGCTGCTCCAGGAAACGTTCGGCGTTCATGGGTGGGGACGAGCCATGACGCGTCCTACAGGTGGCTCGTCACGCCAGCCAAGCTTTGATCCTCGGTAGGCGGCTCGTACCACGAGAGCGCGTATTTCCCGTCGTCCAGCTCGCGCGCGAGTGCTGAGAGCTTGAGCGGCCGGAACGTGTCGCACATGACCGCGAGCTCCGTCGTCTCGGTGACGCCGAGCGCCTTCTCGGCCAGGCCTGGCTGCGGCCCATGCGGCAAGCCGGACGGGTGGAGCGTGATCGCACCCACCGAGATCCCCTTGCGCGAGCCGAAGTTGCCCGAGACGTAATAGATCATCTCCTCCGACTGCAGATTCGAGTGGTGGTAGGGGAGCGGCACCGCATCCGGATCGAAGTCGAGCTTCCGGGGACAGAACGAGCAGATCACGAAGTTCGGGCCCTGGAAGGTCTGGTGCGACGGCGGCGGATGGTGGATACGGCCCGTGATCGGCTCGAAGTCGTGGATCGAGAATGTCCACGGATACAGGAAGCCATCCCAACCGACGACGTCGAACGGGTGGTAGTCGAGGACATAGTCCTGGTAGCCCCCGCGGACGCGCACCTTGACCAGGAAGTCGCCGCGGTCGCGGTGTGTCTTCAGCTCAGATGGCGGATGGATGTCGCGGTGGTAATAGGGAGCGCCTTCGAGGATCTGGCCGTACTGATTGCGGTAGCGGCGCGGGATCTCGATCAGCCCCGGCGTCTCGAACACGAGATGCCGTTGCGGACCTGTGGGCACGAAGCGATAGGTCGTACCACGCGGGACGACCAGATAGTCCCCGTCTCTGTAGTGAACGTCGCCGAACGTCGTCTCGAGCGTCCCGTGGCCCTCGTGGACGAAGATCAGCTCGTCACCCTCCCCGTTACGGAAAAAGTAATCCATCGATGATTTCGGCCTACAGAGCGAGATCTCCACATCCTGGTTCCACATCAGCGTGCGCCGGCCCGAGATCTCGTCACCCTCGGGATCGACGTCGTACGTGGTCATGAGCCGGTGCGCGTGGGTGTCTGGTACCCACTCGTCGTGCTCGATCCGGGTGAAACTCCCCAGCTCTTTCACCCGGCACGGAGAATGCAGGTGGTAGAGGATCGACTCGTTGCCGGTGAAGCCTTCGAGCCCCATCACCTCCTCGGTGAGCAGCGTTCCGTTCTCACGGAACACGATGTGTCGCTTGCGGGGAACGTCGCCGCGACGCTGGTAGAAAGGCATGGTCGTCCCTTCGGTCTCGTTTGCTTGGTAGCAGCTCCCGCGAGGGTACGTCACGACGGCCGTGGCAAGCGGCGCCGGCCTTTCCGGCGCCGCTTGCCGATGTCGTCAGGCTGCGCTCAGGCGGTCGGAACTGCGGCGGATTCGTCGTTCTGCCAGAGCCCGAACTCGTTGCCCTCCGGGTCCTTGTTGATCGAGAACCAGCCCATGCCTGGCACCGGCATCGCTTCGCCGGCCTCGCCGCCGAGCTCCTTCACGCGATCGTTGCCCACGTTGATGTCGTCGACGTCGAAGTAGACGCGAGCTCCACGCTTCGAGCCGTCGGCCTCGTAGATCGCGCCGCCGGTCGTGTCGGAAAACCTCGTCATGTGGTACTCGGAAGGTGACCCTTCGAAGGCCTGCCACTGCCAGCCGAAGAGGCCGCCCCAGAACTCCCTCGCTTTGGCCGTGTCACCCGCCGGAATCTCGAGGTGCACCATCTGTCCTGCCATGTCGCTCCTTTCGTCGTCATGTGCGGCGGTCGGGTCGACCGCCTTGGCCCACTGACTGAGACTGCGGGGTATGCCGAATCTCATCGGCGTTATCGATACGACGAACCGATCGGCAATCAGTCGACAGCGACGTCATGCGAGCGCCATCACGTACCGGTCGGCCGAGCGGAGAACTTTCGCCTTCGCACCCTCCGCAATGATCTTTTCCCACCACGCGCCGTAGACCCGGTCGAACTCAAGAGTCTCGAGGATTCCGCGCATGCGCTTGATCTCGCTGGCGGGCAGCGGGATCAGGTTCGGGTAGCTGTACATGAAACTGACCCAGTTGCGATCGGGGACGACCTGGACGATGTCGCCCGCGAGAAGAGCTCCGCGGCCGTTTGCGCCGGCGCTCCAGAGGCAGACGGTTCCGCCCTCGAAGTGTCCACCGAGATGAATCAGCTCGAGCTCGTCGGTGAGGCGGTGATGCTCGCCTGACCAGAACTCGATCCGCTCGCTCGGACGCACCACCCATTTCCGGTCGGCCTCGTGCAGCAGCACGCGCGCGTCGAAGCGCTCCGCCCATTCGACCATCGCTGAGTAGTAGTGCGGATGGGAGATCGCGATCGTGTCGATGCCGCCTCTTCCTTCGACCGCTGTCACCGTCTCCGTGTCGAGGAGCGTGATGCAGTCCCAGAGGAGGCCGTCGACGAGAAGAGCACGTTGGCCGATCGCGAACGGCGGCTCAGTGGCGATCCCGAGGAGCCCCGGTTCCTGTGGCTCGATTCGATTGCGATGGCCTCGCGCGAGCTCGTCCACGGTCGTCCACTGCTGCCCGTCATAGCCGACGTACTGCCGCTCGTCGAGGCAGATCGGACACTCGTCTGGCGGCTCGTCCGAGGGCGAAAACTGTGTCCCACACGTCACGCAGATGAACGCTTTCATGGAGCCAGCCGGGCTCGAACCGGCGACCTTCTGGCTGCCAGCCAGACGCTCTCCCAACTGAGCTATGGCCCCGAGAGGGCCTTCAGTCTAGCGTCGAACTCGAATTCACCGGCCCAATTGATCCCTGCTCGTTGGTTGCTCCGGCTGGGGGCTATCCGCAGATGAATCGGCCGTCGCGCACAACAAAGGCTTGTTGGAAGGAGTATCAGGATTCGGCCTCGGGACGATGACTTGGATACGCTGCTGTCATAGGAAGAAAGCCGAAGAAAACGCGCGAACGTCGGCACGTGCGGCGCCGAGCTGCGCGAGCCGTTCAGTTCGTTCGCGAGCTGTTCTCGAGCAAACCGACGACCGAACTCGATGCGGATCCTCGGGATGACCCAGAAGGAGGACTCGGGGTTCGCGAACCTCGTAGACCGATCCACCCCACGCTGACCGGCACCGCGGTGCTCGAGGCTCCGATGGAAGAGATGCGCGACGTGTGGGCTTTCGCCGACGACGATCGCGGCTAGCCGGCGAGCGCCTCGACGTCAACCGACGGCACGTCGCTCCACAGATCCTCGAGGCGGTAGAAGCTCCGCGTCTCGGGCGTGAAGACGTGCAGCACGAAGTCCAAGTAGTCCCCGACGATCCAGGTCGCCTCGGGGAGACCTGCGCTCGCGCGCGGGATCAAACGTTGCTCTTCCTTCAGGGTGCCTGCCACCTCGTCGTAGATCGCCTTCGTCTGCCGCACGTTCCGGCCCGTGGCGATCACGAAGAAGTCCGTGAAGTCGCAGGCGCCTCGCATGTCGAGGATGGTGACGTCCATCGCCAGCTTCTCTTGGCAGAGAGCGGCGGTACGGCGTGCTTGCTCGAGTGGGTTCAGTCGGTGTGCGCCTTTCTTGCCTCGGGTGTCAGTCTACTGAGCATCTACGCGTAGACGCCGAGGCGCGCGATCTCCTCGGCGACTTTCGGCGGAACGAGCTCGTCGACGGGGTCGCCCCTCGACACGCGCTCGCGAACGAGAGACGACGAAACTGGAACGGGGTCAAGGTGGAAGTACGAGATGCGGTCGGGCGCCGGGAGTCGAGCGTGTGCCTCGCGCACGCGGTCGTCAGGGACGCCCGGCCGCATCGCGACGCCGAGCCGCACGAGCTCGAGGACGCGCTCGGGGCTCTTCCAGTTGTGAAAATCCGCGAACTCGTCCGCTCCCAGGATGAAGACGGCGTCGTCGGGCAGAAGTGACTCGAGCGAGTTGACAGTTCGCGGGTGCGGGTCGAGCTCGACGTCGACACCCGGCACGTCCTCGAACGCCAGTTCCGCGAGTCGCAACCGAGTCTCCGCGAGGGCATGCGTCCGCTTGTGTCCGGGGTCAGCGACCACAAGGACGAGAAGCTGCTCCAGACCGAGCTGGTCGATCGCAGCCCGCGCGAGAGCAACGTGCCCCACGTGCGGCGGGTCGAAGGCGCCGCCGAGAATGCCGAGCGAAGCTACTGCCACTCCAGCGTCTCGCCTTCGAGCTCCACTTCGACGCCGGGCTTGACTCCCGCACGGCGCAGCGCGTGCTCGAGCTCCGCCGCAGGCGGTGGAGTTCCGACGACGCGGTAGCCACGGTCGGTACGAAGGATTCGGAACCTCGGCCCTCGGCGCGGCTTGGGCCGGTACTCGAGGAACTCCGGCAGTGACTCGTCGACGACCGGCACCGTGCCCTCCGGCGCGCAGAGCTCGAAGAGCGTCCGCTTGAGCTCCTCGATGCCTGCTCCCGTGGCGCAGGAGGTCGCAACGACTCGCGCGATTCGTTCGTCTTCGAGCTCGAACCTCGGCGGAACCGAGAGCAAGTCGACCTTGTTCAACACGACGAGCTGTGGTCGCTCGTCGAGCCCGGCTCCGTACGCAGAAAGCTCGCGATCGACGGTGAGGAACCGCCTCTCCAGATCACCTTCGGAGGCGTCAAGGACGTGGATGAGAAGCCGTGCGCGCTCGAGGTGAGCCAGAAACTCGTGCCCGAGGCCCGCTCCGTCTGCGGCGCCTTCGATCAGGCCGGGCACATCCGCGATGGTGAGTTGCCTCTCTTCGGGTCCGTCCACGATCCCCAACACCGGCTCGAGCGTGGTGAACGGGTAGTCGGCAACTTTCGGCTTGGCATTCGAGATGCGACGGAGAAGCGATGACTTGCCCGCGTTCGGCAATCCGGCCAGAGCGGCGTCGACGACCAGCTTCAGGCGCAGGACCACACCCAGCTCGTCGCCCGGCAGTCCGGTCTCGGCGAATCGGGGCGTTTGCCGGGTCGGCGTTGCGAAGCGAGCGTTCCCGCGCCCCCCCTGTCCGCCGCGCGCGACGACGAAGCGTGCGGCGGATGACTTGAGGTCGGCTACGAGCCCACCCTCCGTGTCGAGTATCTGCGTTCCCACGGGCACGCGGACCTCCACCGTCTGCCCGTCGGCGCCGTGCTTGCGACTCCCGAGACCGTTTCCGCCCTTGCTCGCGCGGAGGACTCTCACGCGCCGAAGACCCGAGAGATCGCGCAGTGCGAGGTCGGCGAGGACGACGACGTGGCCGCCGCGACCGCCGTCGCCTCCGTCAGGGCCACCCCTGGGAACGTACTTCTCGCGTCGGAAGCTGAGACCGCCATCGCCTCCACGACCCGCCTCCACGTGGAGCGTCGCCTTGTCGTGAAACACGGCCAGAAAGTGGTCAGCGAGGGCGAGGCAAGCCCCGCCCCTACTCGACGGTCGTGACCGAGATGAAGCGCTTCTCGCCCGAGCGGCTGAACTCGACCTTCCCCGCCTGCATGGCGAAGATCGTGTCGTCCCGCCCGAGGCCCGTGCCTGGGCCTGGTCGGAACTTCGTGCCGCGCTGCCGGACGATGATCATCCCGGCCTTGACCGGCTGTCCGGCGAAGATCTTGACGCCGAGGCGCTTCGACTCGGAATCGCGACCGTTGCGTGACGAGCCGAGACCCTTCTTGTGAGCCATTAGGACTCATCCTCCTTGGCTGCGATCGCGGACTCGATGGCTGCGATCGCGCCTTTCCGCTTGCCTTGGTCCTGCTCGAACTCCAGCGCTGCCGCGAGCATCGGCGCGTTCCACTCCGGCGCGGCCGCTCTGATCTCCGCCACCGTCATGTCCTCATAGCCGGTCGGCATGCCCTTGACGCGCTCGGGCGACTCCTCCGCAGGCGCTGGCTTCGCCTCCGCCTTCGGGGCTTCGCGCTTCTTCGTCGTGCCGATCGACTCGATCTCGATCTGCGTGAGCGAGGCCCTAAATCCTGTGTGTCTTCGGTAGCCGGTGCGCTTCTTGTACTTCCCGATGCGAATCTTCGGACCCTTCACGGCACCCATGACCTTCGCCGTAACCTTGACGTCGCTCGGTTCGAGCACAGGCGCCCCGTTACCGCCGATGAGCAGCACCGTGGGCGTGAACGTCGCGCCGTCGCCCTGCGCAAGTCGGTCGACGAGCAACCGCTCCCCCTCGCGGACGCGATACTGCTTTCCGGCAACCTGGATGATCGCGTAGGTCATGTCAGTCGATGGTGGTGCTAGATGTCGAGCTGGAGCCTGACACCAGGGCCTCGAGCGCGGGAGCGCCCGCGAGCCGGAGCATGATAGCGACTGGCTGTCGCTCCGGGGAGTCCTGAGGCACCACTAGCGACCGCGTGGGCGCGAGTCGAAGTCCTCGATCCACTCCGACATCGGAACGTACTCGGCCGGCTGCTCCTCGACGATCGCAACCGCGACGCCGGGGTCTGCTTCTGCCGTCTCGGTGGTCTCAGCGTCATGAACCGCACCGTTCGTCGCGGGCTTCTTGCGCTTACGGCCTCCGCGCGTTCCCCTCCGCGAACGTTTGCGCTTGGGCTGGCCGTCGACAGCGGCATCTCCATCTGCACCCGGCTCGACCTCGTCCTGGAGCTCAGCATCGACCTGCGGCGTGGTATCGAGCCCGGTATCGGGCTCCGGCTCCAGCTCGGACTCCGGGCGCAGAGCGACCTCCGACGCAGGAACATGAATCCTCGGAGTCGGCTTGCGCACGGCAGATTCGGGCTCGACCGACGCGCCCTCCGCGTCTCCGAGGGCAGCGGGCCTCTTGCGACCGCGACCTCCGCGGGTACCCCGTCGCGTTCGTTTCTTCTTCGGCTGCTGCTCACCGTCGGCGGCCTCGATGACCTCGAGCTCCTCCTGCTCGTACACCTCGTCAGCCTCGACCTCGACCTCGATGTCTATGTCTGCGTCTGTGTCTGTGTCGATGTCTGTGTCTGTGTCTGTGAGTCCAGCGCTGACAACATCCTTCGAAGGCGCCTTCTTCCGGGCCGGTGCACGTGTCGGCTTCTCTGCTTCCGCTTCGAAGGTGATCGGCGTCGCGACCTCGGCCGTGTCGGCGAGCGAGGCGTAGGCCACTCCTTCGAGAACTCGGCCGACTGTCACCGAGACCTTCTTGCCGACGAGCTTGGCGGCGCCCGAGACCACGATCTCCGCGCCATCCACCTTGCCGACGCCTGCGCTTGCGTCGTAGAGCCCCACCTCCACGAGCTTCAGCTCGAGCGACGCCCCCTCCTCGACGGGAGCGGTGGGACGAAGCGTCTCGAGCTTGCCCTGGCCCAGCACCTCGAAGTGGTCGAGGTGAACGTGTCCGTTCTCGGACACGGCCGGAACAAGGAAGAAGCGACGCCGCGCAGCCTCCTCGACCTCCTGAAGCCTGCGCCCGCCCGGTCCGGCGAGCAACGCGAGAACGCGCGGGTGAACGCCGATGCGGAAAGCCTGCACCCGTGAGCCCTTCGCGACCTCTCGGAGCTTGCGTTCGATCTCGAGCGCCCGGGTCGCCTCCGAGACGACGAATCCGTCGCCTGCACACACGGCGCACTTGGTCGTGAGGATCTCTCGCGGACCGTCGGTGACATTTTGGCGCGTCATCTCCACCAGGCCGAGGGGCGAGATCTCGACGACGTACGTCTTCGTCCGATCGCGCTCGAGCTCGGTGCGGAGCGCATCCTCGACCGTCGAGCGGTTCTTGGGGTTCGCCATGTCGATGAAGTCGATGACGATGATCCCACCGATGTCGCGCAGCCTGAGCTGGCGCACGACTTCTTTCACGGCCTCGAGGTTGTTCTTCACAATCGTGTCCTCGAGCCGACCCCCTGCAGTCTTGCCGCGCGAGCCGACGAAGCGACCTGTGTTGACGTCGATGACGGTGAACGCCTCCGCGTAGTCGAAGACGAGGTATCCGCCGGAAGGCAGGTCGACGCGCCGTGCGAGCGTGGACCGGATCTCGTGCTCGACGCCCGAGGCCTCGAAGAGCGGCGTCTTGTCGCGATAACGGTGGACGCGCTCGATCATGTGCGGCGAGGTCTTCTTCAGGTAGCTGACGATTCGGCGATGTGTCCTGTCGTCGTCGATCTGCGCGCCGACGAAGTCGCCGGCGAAGAGGTCGCGGACGATGCGAAGCGGAAGCTCGGCTTCCTCGTAGACGAGCTCGGGCGCCTTGGATCGCTCCGCTTTGGCTTGAATCGTCTTCCAGAGGCGCTGGAGGAACACGAGGTCGCGCTCGATGTCCTCGGCGGACGCGCCTTCGGCGGCCGTGCGCACGATGATGCCGCCGCCCATCGCGTCGAGCTCCCTCACAATCTCCTTGAGACGGGTGCGCTCCTGGTCGTCCAGCCTGCGCGAGACCCCCATCCCCTCGCCGTTCGGGACATAGACGAGGAAACGTCCAGGCAGCGAGAGCTCGGTCGTCAGGCGGGCGCCTTTCGACTTCATCGGGTCCTTGACCGCCTGCACGAGCACGCTCTGGCCGCGCTTGATCAGATCCTGGATCTTTCGCGCTCCCTTGCGACCCTCGAGCTCGGGGCCAACGATCTCGTCGACGTAGAGAAAGCCGTTCTTCTCGAGACCGATCTCGACAAACGCGGCCTCCATCCCGGGAAGGACGTTGTCGACCACCCCGAGATAGATGTTCCCGGCGATCGAGCGTCGCTCGGGGCGCTCGAGGTACACCTCGGCGACCCGATCGTCCTCGAGGACCGCTACTCGCTGCTCCCCGACGTCCACCGAGATCAGCAACTCGCGCTTCGCCGCCGGCAGCGGCGCGCGTCTGGTCGGCGTGCGCCGGCGGGTCGCCCGCTGGGACTTGCGCTCGGCAGGCGCCCGCCCAGACTTGCGCTCGGGCTGCTTCCGCGCAGGCTTGTCGCGCGTAGGCTCATCGGACGGATCCTTGATCGCCGAAGCGTCCGGGGTGGCATCGACGTTTGTCGTGCCGGGCTTCTTGCGGCCGCGCCCCCCTCGGCTTCCGCGACGGCGTTTCTTCTTCTGCGTCTCCGAGGCCTCGGCGGCCTCCGGGGCCTGCTCCGCCTCGACTACCTCAGGCGGTGTCTCTTCCTCTGCGACAGGTGCTTCCTGCGCCGCGACTTCTTGCTTCCCAAAGCGGAACCAACGTAGTGGCAAGGTGTGAATCTCCTCGTGTGATCGCGCGCGATCGGGTAATCGCCGACGGCGTTCCCGGGGTCGCGCTGCGGATGTGGTGTAAAGCCATGGTCATGGGACCTGACGCTCAGTGTACCTGCCCTCCGTGTCAGGACCTCAGGCTGCCGCGGGGCGTAGGCGCGAGCGGCGGGCCCGGACGGCACGCAGACGCTGGGAAAGTCGAGCCCACGCCCACGGCTCCACTTCTCCGTACCGCTTCTCGGTCTGGCCCCGCGTCGACTCGAGATACTCGAACCACGCGTCGGCTTCTTCGAGCTGTAGGAGCTCCTCGGCCAACTCGGTGTCCAGCATCGTCCCTCCCATGGTTCGGTCGGGGCGCATGCTAGGTCCCGGACCGGACGACGGAGCGGGCACGGCGTTCGGCGGAAGGTCTAGCTGCGAGCTTGGAGCCTGCGCAAGAGTTCGGAGAGTGCCCAGGTTCCTCCGGCCGCAACCGCTGCGTTGACCAGCGGCACGGGCAGGGAGCGCGCGGCCACGCGCGCGGCTGCTCGAAGGGCAAAGCTCACCGCGAGGGTTGCTCCGGCGACGGCTGCCGGAGGGAGCTCTCGCTGTCCCTCCGATCCCTCAGCGGCTCGCAGCGACGAGACCATCCGGAGTTGTGCAAGCGTGATCAGCGGGCGAGCAGGGCCCCGCCTCCTCGTTCCGACGGCACCGAGCAGAGCGGCGCGCGCGATCGCGGTGGCGACGACGCTCGACTCGACGGGATCGTTCAGGAGCGGAACTCGCGCCGCCAGGGCTTCTGGATGCGCCACCGACCGGACGATCGTCCTGGCGATGTCCCGCACGGGGAAGCCCTCTCCCGCGCGGCACTCGACGACGAAGGGAGTGAGAACGAACAACGAGCGCCAGTTGGCCTGCGGCCAGAGCTGAACGAAGACGACGGGCGTCCCCACTGCATCGGCGGCGCGGACGAGCGCGTCGTCAGCTTCCGTCGGATCGCCGGCGATCACTCGAACGATCACCTCGGCGCCCGCCACGCTCGGCGGCTCTCTCGCGATGACAGCGCCAGGCTCGGCGTCCGGGCCGAGCTCCCGCACGAGCTGCTCCGCCAGCGTGCCGCTCACCACCACCGCTCCGACGGGATCCTGCGCTTTCTTGTCCTGCACGGTTCGAAGCGCCTCCCGCGCCTCGAGCGCTACAGCCATGAGCCCGCCGCGCTTCACGGAAACGACCTTGCCGCGGGCGCACCGCGGGCGTGGATGCCCTGGAGGACGCCGATCATGAGCAGGTTTGCGACCATCGAGCTTCCGCCGACCGTCACGAATGGGAGGGGGATGCCGGTTACCGGCGCAACACCCATGGTCATGCCGACGTTGACGAAAACCTGGAACACGAGGGCGAAGATGAGACCGCCTGCCACGACTGCGCCGTAGAGATCGCCCGCGACGGTGATGACTCTGAGCCCGCGCCAGATCACCAGGAGGTAGAGCAGGAGCAAGATCGACGAGCCCACGAAGCCGCGCTGCTCGGCCAGAGATGCGAACGCGAAGTCCGTAGCGTGCTCGGGGAGGAAGTCCTGGCGTGTCTGGCTCGCCTCCGTCGGCCCACGACCGGTGAGCCCGCCGGCGCCGACCGCGGTGATGGACTGGTTGACGTTCCACGTGAGCCCGCTCGGATCCCGGTCACGGTCGACGAGCCCCGTAAGACGATCGGCCTGATACGGCTTCAGCACCTCGACCCCTGCAGCAGGCAGGAACCAGAGCACGGAGAGGATGACGAAGGCGGCGGCGGCGATCAACGTGAGCAGCTGACGCCAGCGGACGCCGGCGAAGAAGAGAAGCGAGAACAGCGCGGCGGAGTAGACGAGCGCGGTGCCGAGGTCCGGCTGGAGAAACACGAGTAGGATCGGGGCCACCCCGAGGCCGATGGCGTACAGAATCGTCCGCCGGCGGGTCACGCGGCCGGCCCGCTCGACGAGGAAGCCTGCGAGCGCGAGAACGAAGAGGACCTTTCCGAGCTCGGACGGCTGGAACTGGATGAAGCCGAGGTCGATCCAGCGCTTAGAGCCTCGGATCGTCTCGGCGACCAGGAAGACGAGGACCATCAAGGCGAGCGTCACGCCGTAGAGAGCGCGCCAATGGCGTCGGGCCAGGTCGATCGGAACGAGAGTCGCCGCGATCAACACGACGAGACCGATCCCGGCCGCGATGGCCTGCCGGACGAGGTAGTAGTCGGGCTCACCGAGAACGTCGAACTGGGTGATTCCGGCCACGACCCAGAGGCCGTACGCCACGAGGGCCACGGCTGTCGCGAGGAGAATCCAGTCGAGCCTTCGCGCGAGTACGAGTGGGTGAGACTCCGCGCGCGATCCCGCGACCCTGATCCGAGGGCGTGCGGCAGCTTCGATCATCAATCTGTGGCCCTGAGGACGGTAGAAGGCGCCTTCTGGTTGAAGAACCTCTCGAAGACGCGGAGGGCTGCCGGCGCTGCTGCGGTCGATCCGTGCCCGCCGTTCTCGATCAGCGCGCAGACGACGATCCGCGCGTCGTCCGAAGGCCCCCATCCGCACCACCACGACTGATCCTCGAGATGGTCGCTGGGGTAGCCGGGAAGCTGCACGACCTTCTCCGCGGTCCCCGTCTTGCCCGAGATCGGGACGGCGTAGTTGGCGAAGACGCCCGAGGACGTTCCGCTGGCCGAATGCGTGGCCAGGTAGAGCCCGTCACGGACGGCGCTGAGTGCGCCGGAGTCGACGCCGGACTCACGAGTCGGCGGCGACGCGAAGCGGCGGAGAACGACTCGTGGCGAGCCCTTCGCGCCCGGTTGCTCGACACCCGAGACCACGTAGGGCGTAATGACATCGCCGCCGTTGGCCAGCATCGCGTAGAACGCCGCCATCTGCAGCGGAGTAACGAGCAGGTCCTTCTGACCGATCGAGAGCTGGATCGAGTCGCCGGGGTTCCAGACGCGGTCCCAGTCGCTCTCGAACTTCTTCCAGCGCCAGTCGGGAGTCGGGAGGAGTCCCTCCTCTTCGCCGCCGATGTCAAGCCCGGTCGCAGCTCCGAAACCGAAGCGGCGCGCCCACTGCTGGATGCGCGTCCGTCCCTCTTTCCCGCGCTGGTAGAAGCGGTCTCCGATCTCGTAGAAGTACGTGTCGCACGACTCGGCCAGCGCCTCGTCGAGCCTCATCGGCCGGTCGACGTACGGATTCCAGTTCCGGAACCGCTGGCGGTCGAGCCCGTAGTACGCGACAGGTGAGCATTGCAGCGACTCGTAGGCCGAGAACACGTGCTCCTGCATGCCCGCGATCGCGGTTACCGGCTTCCAGGTCGATCCGGGCGGATAGAGACCGGCGAGAGCACGGTTCAGTCCGGGAGCGTTCGCACGCTCGGCTACCGCCGCGTCGAGAAGCGGCTCGAGCTTCTTCGGATCGACTCGCCCGACGTAGACCGAAGGCTTGTACGTCGGTGCCGAGGCCATCGCGAGGACGGCCCCGTCACGCGGATCGAGCGCGACGATCGCGCCGCCGTTCGCCGCCCAGTCGTCGTTTTGGTGGGCGAGGTCGATCCCGTAGCGGAGCGCCTCCTCGGCCGCACGTTGCAGGCGGATGTCGAGTGTCAGCCTCAGCGCGTAGCCGGCGCGTGGCTCCCGGCGGAGCTCGAGGTCGCTCACCTGGTTCCCGCGCGAGTCGACCCGGATCTGCGCACGACCGTCGTCGCCCCGGAGGTACGAGTCGAACGCCGCCTCGATGCCGGCCTTTCCGACGCGGTCGCCCGCGCGATAGCCGTCACGCCGAAGCTGCTTCAGCTCCTCGGGCGAGATCTCACCGACGTGGCCGAGGATGTGAGCGGCGAGGCTGTTGTACTCGTAGTTGCGGAGGTAGATCTGCGCAATCTCGACGCCGGGGAACTCCGCCTGGTGCTCGTACAGGTAGTTGACCTGCTCCTCACCGACCGACGTCTTCACGGTGATGGGCGTCAGCGGGTCGTCCTGGCCCTCGTCGACCTCGCGGGCGAGCGCTCTCGGGGGCACCTTGAGAACTTCCGCAATTCGCTGCACGAGCTCGTATCTCCCCTCCTGGGGTATGTCTCCGACCCACAGCCGCACGGCCGTGCCCGCGACGTTCGAGACGATTGCGCGGCCGTTGCGGTCGAGGATCGGGCCGCGCGGCGCCTCGACCCGCACCACCCGCAGCTGGTTGTTCTGCGCGGCATTCAGGTACTCGTCGCCGGAGAGCACTTGGAGCGACCAGAGCCGCAGGAAGAGAACTGCGAATACGAGCAACGTGACGCCCCCGAGCACACCGACCCGGAGCGCGAGGGCGGGGGTCAACCGGTAGGGCTCGCGCACTCTGGGGTCGGGCGGGAGGAAGCGCTCGGAAGGTGAACGGCGCTCGTTGTAGCCGCCGTCAGACAACGACCTCGACCTCCGACGCCCGGCCGAGCCTCGCCTGCTCGCGAATGCTCGCCCGGACGAGCGCGTAGACCGGCAGCGCGAGAAGGACGTTCAGGAGGACGGTCGGGGCCAGCGCGGTGACAAGCGCATGACGCGCCACGATCTCCACGCCCAGCATGTAGTGCAAGACGAACCCGAAGACGCCGGCGAGCAGGGTGATTACCCCGACGGCGACGAGGGGAGCGAGCCGGCGGCGTCCGCTCCCTGTTGTCTCCGCGTAACGTCCGGCCCAGAATCCGGCGAGAGTGAGGACGAGCGACGTGACTCCGAGCGTGTCGAGCGTGAGGAGATCGATGACGAGACCGCCGGCGAAACCCGACACCGCGCCCGCGATCGACCCTCGGAGCAATCCGAGCGAGACCGCGACGACGAGCAGGAGGTCGGGCGCCCCGCCGCCGCCGATCACCAGGGAGGAGACGATGACCGCCTGCAGCATCGCGGCGGCGAATACGACGGCCGAGACACGGGCGACTGCTGCCCCGGTCACTGGCTTCGGCGCTCCGTCGGCACCAGCACGAGGACTGCGTCGAGCGAACCGAAGTCAACGTACGGATCGATCTGCACCTGTTGGAAGAGATCGGTATCGGTCTGCCCGACGCTCGAGACCTCACCGATCGGGATCCCCTTCGGGTAGAGGGAGCTCAAGCCGCTCGCCCGCCAGCCGGCGGTGACGACATCGTCTCCGACCCTGATCACGTCCTGCTTGCGGACACGATCGAGGACCAGTGTCTCGCGGGTGCCGCGCGCGTGCCGGACGATGCCCTCGGCGCGGGTCGGCAGGTCGACCGCCGACACGGCGGCCTCCTGATCGGTCAGGAGCTGAATCCGCGCGGTGCTCGGCGTGACGCGCGTCACGACTCCGACGAGACCGTCCGCCGTGACTACCGGGTCGTTGACGCGAACGTCGTCCCGCGAGCCGGCGGCGATCACGATCGCCTGTGTGAATGCTCCCGCCGGCCGAGAGATCACCTCGGCGGAAACGGGCTGGAAGTCGTCCGGGAAGCGTGGTCCGTCGATGTAATCGAGGAGCCCGCGCAGGTACTCGTTCTCCTGACGCGCGAACTCGCTCTGGATGGCACGCTGGCGCAGCTCGCGAACCTCGATCCGCAGGCGATCGGCCTCTGACCGGGCGCTGAGGAGACTGTCGCTCCACTCGTAGGCGTCGCGGAAAGGCTGCGCGAGGCGCTCGAGTCCGACGGCGAAGGGCCTGAGCACGGTCGAGCCCGCGGAATGCACGCCGCTCAGCTGCCCGTCCTCTCCGGAGCGGAAGGACATGGTGATGAGCACGAGTGAGAGCAGCACGAGGCAGCCCACCGCGAGGCGCCGGCGAAGCGGGCCTCCACCGCGTGAGCCGAGCGTTGGCGTCGGAGTGCGCCGGACTGTCACGCCCAGCGCCGCCGATCGGGCGCTGCGTCCCCTTGGCACGACCGTCGAGTGTAGCTAGGACGTGAGCCAGATTCGGGTTCTCCGCGACACCCCGGCTGCTGTGGATCCCTTGGCACGGATTTGACACACGACTACCGGTCGCATTCGGACGTGTCCAGGGTCAGACCCGGTTGGACGGCAACCGTCGAGCTGGAGCCGAATCGGTCCCGACGATCGACGGGTTCGGCCTTGTCCCAGTCGCGGTCGGAGGTGTCGCGCCCGCGAGCTAGCGGAGCATGCCGTTTCGGCGGGCGCGACTGCGGTTCGAGCGGTGAATGACGTCGAACTCCTCGAGGCTGCGACCGGAGCCGACAGCAACGCAGGTCAGCGGGCTCTCCGCCAGGTGCACCGGCATCTGCGTCTCGTGTCTCACGCGTTCGTCGAGCCCCTGCAAGAGAGCGCCGCCACCGGCGAGGACGATGCCGCGGTCCATGATGTCCGCCGCGAGCTCCGGCGGAGTCTTGTCGAGAGTCGACTTGAGCGCGTCGATGATCTGCGTCACCGGCTCGTCGAGCGCCCGCCGGATCTCCTCCGAGGAGATGATCACCGTCTTCGGAAGCCCGGTCAGCATGTCGCGACCGCGGACCTCCGCCTGCAGCTCCTCCTTGAGCCGATGGGCCGAGCCGATCTCGAGCTTGATCTCCTCGGCGGTCTGCGTGCCGACGAGAAGCTTGTACTCCTTCTTGATGTGGTTGACGATCGCCTCGTCCATCTCGTCGCCGCCGACCCGCATGCTCTGCGAGACGACGATGCCGCCGAGCGAGATCACAGCGACCTCCGTCGTCCCGCCCCCGATGTCCACGATCATGTTCCCGGTCGGCTCTGCGACAGGGAGGCCGGCGCCGATCGCAGCGGCCATCGGCTCCTCGATGAGGTAGGCCTGGCGGGCGCCGGCAGACAGAGTCGCCTCCTCGACCGCGCGCTTCTCGACCCCGGTCACGCCCGAGGGGACGCACACGACGACGCGAGGGTGCGCGAAGCGGTGCTGGTGCACCTTCTGGATGAAGTGCCGCAGCATCTGCTCGGTCACGTCGAAGTCGGCAATGACGCCGTCCTTCAAGGGTCGGATCGCCGAGATCGTCCCCGGCGTCCGGCCGAGCATCCGTTTCGCCTCGACGCCGACGGCGTGCACCTCGCCGGTGCGCTGGTCGATCGCGACCACCGACGGCTCGGAGAGCACGATTCCGCGTCCGCGGACGTACACGAGGGTGTTCGCCGTGCCGAGATCGACGGCCATGTCGCGACCGCCGAAGCCGGTAAGAGACTTGAACCAGGCCATAGGGAAGCCGGAGTCTACCTACGGCTTTTCCAGCAGATTCGGTGCGTGCAGCTCCAGCAACGCGACGAGGAGCGAGCCGGGGAGTCCCACCACGTTCAGGTAGTCGCCCTCGATTCGCTCGACCAATCGCCCGCCGAGTCCCTGGATCGCGTAGGCGCCGGCACGACCTTTCCACTCCCCGCTCTCGATGTAGGTCGTCACGGTCTCGTCGGTGAGCGACCTGAACGTGACTCTCGTGACCTCATGCGCGACAACGTCGATGTTCGGGCCGACGAGACAGAGGCCGGAGACGACCGAGTGCGTTTGTCCCGAGAGGTCATCCAGCATGCGCCTCGCGTCCTCCGCGTCGTCGGGCTTTCCGTAGACCCGGCCGTCGTGAGCGACCGTGGTGTCGACGCCGAGGGTCACCTGGCCGTCCTGGTGGACCGAGCGTGTCTTTCCTTCGGCGTGTACGCGCACGAGCTCGGCCGGCTCGAGATTCGGTGGATCGTGCTCGACATAGGTTGGCGCGACCGCCTTGAACGGAATCCGCAGCTGTTCGAGGATCGCGCGGCGTTGCGGGCTGGTGGAAGCGAGAGTCAACCAGCTTTTCGCGCGGCCCATATCTCCTCGCCGGGCCAGCTCTTGCTCCACTCCGGATCCCAGTCCGAGTAGTAGCTGTGCCGGGTTGCGTCGGCGGGAGCCTGAAGCTCGATCAGCCGCTCGATCTGGAATCCGGCTTCGACCAGCACATCAATCCAGTCTCCATGCGTGAGCTGAAACTCGATCCCGTCGTCAGGCGTCCATTGAAAGCGATGCTTCCCGAAGTACGGTCGCTGAAGCTCGGTCGTCGCATCGCCGATGTCGGGCCAGCAGAGGAACGCGAGCGGTGTGGAATGCAAGAAGACGAGGCGGCCGCCCGGCCGCAGAAGTCGCGCCGCCTCTGGTATCCAGCGATACGGGTCGCACCAGGTGCTCGCGCCGTGCTCCGACACCGCGAGATCGAACGACGCATCCGCGAGCGGCACGTTCTCGGCGCTCGCCTCGATGAGCGGGAACTGGATGCCTGTCTCCACCATGCAGGCTCGCGCGGTATCCAGCTGAGCCGGGGTGACATCGACTCCAACGGGGCGTGCACCGCGCTTCGCGAGCCGGGCGGCGAAGTACGCGGTGCCGCAGCCGAGCTCGACGACATCGAGGCCGTCGACATCGCCGAGGACGGCGAGCTCTCTCTCCGGAACGCCGAAGACCCCCCACGTGATGTCGTCGTCCAACCACGCCCGCATGGCGCTTTTGCCTGTGTACTCCTCGTTCGACCGCGTCCAGCGCTCGCGGTTGACTGCGAGGTAGTCGGGCTCAGACAAGACCGTCGGGGAAAAACAGCGTGAGCTCGCGCTTCGCGCTCGCCTTCGAGTCCGAGCCGTGGACGATGTTCTCCGAAAGCTCGAGTGCGAAGTCGCCGCGGATGGTTCCAGGGGCCGAATCGAGCGGGTTCGTCGTCCCCATCATGGTCCGGACGACTGTGATTGCCGACTCGCCGCTTACAGCAACAGCGAGCACCGGGCCGGACGTGATGAAGTCGACGAGACCCTTGAAGAACGGCTTTCCCGTGTGCTCGGCGTAGTGCTCGCGCGCCATCGTCTTCGTGATCTTCACGAGACGAGCTCCGCGCAGCTCGAGCCCACGTCGCTCGAAGCGGTCGATGATCTCCCCGGCGAGCCGGCGCTCCATGCCGTCGGGCTTGACGAGGACGAGCGTCGTTTCACGGGCCATGCGGCGGCCGAGTCTATCCGAGTAGGGGGCGCCGCGGCCGCGAAGCGGACGCCTTTAGGGATCTTTCGCGCGACCGGAATTCGCGTGAGCGGATTGCGGTCTTGCGCACTATTCGGGCGGCGAGTCTACTCAGGCAGTTCGCGTCGTTGCGGCAGGCTGCGCGCCCGGGACACGTCCTCGAGCGTCGGGAGGACGTGCTCGACGGGAGTCGCGCAATGCGGGCACACCTGCCAGAGCGCGTCCAGGGGTTGGCCGCACGACGAGCACGCCGCCTTGAGCCGGGTCGTGCAGACGGGGCAGAGGAGGTAGGTCGACTCGACCCGGGCGCGGCAAACGGGACAGCGCTGATCGAGCTGCACGAGGCGTTCCTCCATAGCCTGGATCTCGAGCGCGCGCTCGTGCACGTCCTGCAGGTACTCGGGTGGTCGGAAGAACATGTAGATGATCGGCCCGGCGAACGGAAGGCCGAGGCCGAGTAGCGTCGCGAGCGCGACCAGCAGCGGGTTTCCGATCCTGCGCCGAGCATCCTTGAACGTCCAAAACGCCGTTGCGAGCCAAAGGACGACGACGAAACCGATGCCGAAATTGCGCAGCAGCGTCCAGTCGGGCGGCCAATCGAGTATCCCGGCAAGTGGCATTGAAGTCCCGGTCAAAAGGGCGACGAGGTGCATTGAAGCCACGGTCATAGCAGAAGCTTGCCCACCAGATAGCCGAGCGCCAGCGATGCGCCGACGATCACCGCGACGACAGTCGCCGCGAAGGCAAGGACCGCGAGCCGCTCCAACAGGCCGCTCAAACGTCCTGCGGCTCTCACCGCTGTTCCCGGGCAGCGATGTCTCCCAGCAGATAGAGAGAGCCCGTCACGAGCACCGGTTCCCCGAGCTCATGCGCCCGTGTAAGCGCCTCCACTGGATCGTCCACGGACTCGACAAGGTCGAAGTACGGTTCGGCCAGCTCGGCGACGCCCGCGGCTGGAAGCGCCCTCGGCGACGATGACCTCGTCGCGACCAGCCGCGACCCCGCTCGCCGGAGCTCGCGCAGCATCTCGTCGGCGTTCTTGTCCGACAGGATCGACACGACGATCGTGTAGTCGCCCGCCGGAAGCCGCTCGAGGAGGTAGCGCGCACCGTGGGGATTGTGCGCGCCATCTCGGATCTCGGCCTCGCCTCGCCGCTCCAACCGGCCGGGAAGGACGATCTCCGGGGTCGCGGCGATTGCATGCTCCACGAAGGCTTCGGCGGCTTCCCGCGCTCCCCCGATCCGGATGTCGCCGGCTGGCACGAGGTACGCGTACATCTCGTCGAGGAGCACGACGATGCTGCCCGCCTGCGCGACGGCGAGCTTCTCGCGCGCGATCGACTCCAGGGTGTCGCCGAGGACATCGGTGTGCTCGAGCGCGACGTTCGTGAGTAAGACGACGCGCGTCTGCAGGACGTTCGTCGCGTCGAAGCGACCGCCCAGCCCAGCTTCGACGACCGCGGCATCGACGCTCTTCTCGGCGAAGAGGGCGAGCGCCGCGGCGGTCACGGTCTCGAACTGCGTTGCGTCAAGCCTCTCGGCAGCTGGGCGGACGCGCGCAACCGCGCCCTCGAAGTCAGCCTCCTCCCCATCCAGACGTATCCGCTCGCTCCAGCTCGCGACGTGCGGGGAGATCGTCGACCCGACAGATAGGCCGTCGGAAAGAAGCAGCTGTTCGATGGTGATCGTCGCCGTCGACTTGCCGTTCGTCCCGACGACATGGATCGCTGGAAAGGCGCGCTGCGGATCGCCGAGCTCGGCGAGTAGCGCGTGCATGCGCCCGAGTCCGAAGCCGTCTCTGGGCCACGGGCTGAGCGAGTCGAGCCACTCGACGGCGGACACGGCGAGATCGTAGGCGCGAGTGGTCTAACCGCCGAGCGCATCGAGCTCGCGGCGGTAGCGCTCGAGCTTCTCGCGCTCGGCGCCGACGACCTCGGCGGGCGCGTTTGCGACGAACCGCTCGTTTGCGAGCATGCCCTCGCCGCGCGCAACCTCCTTGCGCAGCCGCTCGATCTCCGCGTCGCGATTGTCGTCGACGCGCGCTCGCTCGGGACGCACGACTGCGGCAAAGATGCGCCGCTCGTCGTCGGAAGCGAGCTCCACCTCGACTCCGCTCCGACGGAAGATCTGGGCTGCCTCCTGAACGCGGTCGAGTGCGGCCGCCTCATCCGCGAAGCTCCCGTCCGACCCCAGCCAGGGGGAGACGATGAGACGCGCGTCGCGACCCGGGAGCTGCGACCAGATCTCCTCGGTCACGTGCGGCATGACCGGGTGCAGCAGCACGAGCAACCGCTCCAGTGCCGCGAGCGCGGTCGCCGCCGCGTCCGGGTCGTCCTCGTACAACCGCGGCTTGATCGCCTCCGCGTACCAGTCGCAGAAGTCGTCGAAGGTGAGGTGGTAGAGCGCATCCGTCGAACCGGCGAACTCGTAGCGTTGCCACGCGTCCTCGACCTCGGCGCGCGTCGCGTCGATACGCGCGAGGATCCAGCGCTCTTCGAGGTCGCGCGGCGCCGCCTGGGAGCCTGCGCCCGAGCTGTTCTGTAGGATGAGCCGCGACACGTTCCAGAGCTTGTTCGCGAGCTTGCGGCCCTCCTCGATGGTCCCGGTCGAGAACCGCACATCCTGCGTCGAGGAGTTCTTGAGCAAGCCATAGCGGGTCGCGTCGGCACCGTGCTTCTCGATCGGCTCCAGCGGATCGATCCCGGTGCCGAGGCTCTTCGACATCCGCCGTCCGTCGGGCGCGTTGATCGTCGAGTGGATGTTGACCGTGTGGAACGGAATCTCGCCCATCAGCTCGAGCCCGGCCATGATCATTCTCGCCTCCCACAGGAAGATGATCCCGCGGTCGGTCGAGCTGACGTCGTTCGGGTACCAGGCGCGGAGCTCCGAAGTTTCCTCGGGCCACCCGAGCGTGGCGAACGGCCACAGAGCAGACGAGAACCATGTGTCGAGGACGTCCTCGTCCTGCCGCAGGTCCGCCGAGCCGCAGTGAGCACATGCCTCGGGCTCCGCCTCGACGACGGTCAGGTGCCCGTCCGGGCAGTACCAGACGGGAATCCGGTGGCCCCACCACAGCTGGCGCGACACGCACCAAGGGCGGATCGACTCCATCCAGCGCAGGTACACATCCGTGTACCGCTCGGGCCGGAAGCGCACGCGTCCGTTACGGACTGCCTCGATGGCGGGCGCCGCGAGCTCGGTCATGTCACACCACCACTGCAGCGTGATCAGCGGCTCGATCCGGGAGTCGCAACGATCACAGTGGCCGACGGAGTGACGATACGGCTCTGCGGACACGAGGAGGTCGCGCTCGCGCAGAATCGCCACGATCTTCGCATTGGCCTCCGCCTGAGTCAGGCCCGCGAACTCGCCCGCCTCCGCGCTCATGTTCCCGTCGAGCCCGATCACGGTGAGCTCGGGGAGTCCGTGTGTGCGCCCGATGTCGAAATCCATGGGATCGTGGCCGGGTGTGATCTTGACGGCGCCGGTCCCGAACTCCGGGTCGACCCGGTCGTCGGCGATGATCGGGACTGGCCGCTCGGCGACCGGCACGATCGCCTCCTTCCCGATTAGATGCCGATAGCGCTCGTCCTCGGGATGGACGGCCACGGCGACGTCGGCGAGCATGGTCGGAGGACGCACCGTCGCGATCATCAGTTCCTCGTCGCTGTCCGCAAGCGGATAGCGGATCGTGTAGAGCGTGTCGTTCTCGTCGACGTGGTTGACCTCGAGGTCGGAGATCGCACTCGCGCAGCGCGGGCACCAGTTGACGATCCGGTTGTCGCGATACAGCAGACCGCGTTGGTGCAGATGGACGAAGAACCTGAGCACGGCCCGGACGTAGCTCTCGTCCATCGTGAAGCGCTCGCGGCGGTAGTCGAGCGACGACCCGAGCCGGCGCAGCTGCCCGATGATCACACCGCCGTAGTGCTCGAGCCATAGCCACGTCCGCTCGATGAACGCCTCGCGGCCAAGGTCGTGGCGGGTCAACCCTTCCTTCGCGAGCTCGCGCTCGACGACGTTCTGGGTCGCGATGCCTGCGTGATCGTATCCCGGCTGCCAGAGCACCGAGAAGCCGCGCATCCGATGCCAGCGGATGAGGAGATCCTGAATCGACGCGTTCAGGGCGTGGCCCATGTGAAGATCGCCCGTCACGTTCGGGGGTGGGATCGCGATCACGAAGGTCTCGCGCTCTGCGTCCGGCTCGGCGTGGTAGAGACCCTCCTCCTCCCACGTCTTCTGCCAGCGGACTTCGACGCCCGCAGGGGTATAGAGCGGATCCATGGGCGGTGAGTCTAGAAAGGAGTCGCGGCGCGGGTCTGCGTCTAGACGCGGAGGCGCCGCTTGGCTACCGGGGACAGCGAAGAGCCGTTCGAGTCACGACGCATCGCCTCAGGCTAGCACCAGGATCGTGCCCGTTCCATGTGCGCAGAGCCGGCCCTTCCCGTCCTCGATCCGCGCTTCGGTCGTCGCGACCTTTCTTCCGGGGTGTATCACCGAACCGACGCAGCGCACGGCGCCGGTGTCCGCCGTCAGCGCGCGCGTGAAGTTCGCCTTCAGCTCGAGCGTCGTCCAGCCGACGCCGGCTTCGATGGTCGTCACGAACGCGAGCCCCATCGCCGAGTCCATCAGTGTCAGCGCCAGACCTGCATGAACGATCCCGATCGGGTTGTAGTGGAATTCGGCAGGCTCGCACTCGAACACCGCGCGTCCGTGACTCGCCTCGACGAGCCGGAACCCGAGCGTCTCCGCGATCGGCGGAGGCGGCAGCTCGCCGGCGGCCATCATCTGCATCAGCTCGAGGCCGGAACTCCCGACCATGCGCTCGGACAGCGCGAGCGGGTCTTCCCAGGAGTAGGTGCGTGTGCGCTCCTCGGCCATGTCGAGACGCTAGCGACCGACGGCGTAGCCCTGCATCCCGCGCGGGTTCGCCGCGGCCTTCAAGAGCCCGTCCGGCTCGCGCGCGACCGCCGTAACTCGCCCCAGCGACCACGGCGGCCAGAGCGTGACGTCGTGCCCCCGCGCTTGGAGGTCGGCGACAGCGCGCGAGCTGAAGCGCGACTCGAGCGCGAGCGACTTCGGGACGAACCCACGTGGGTAGAAAGACGAGATCAGGTGGTCGGTGTGGAACTCCGGCGCGTCGATTGCCGCCTGCAGGTCGAGGCCGAGGTCGACGTGACGGAGGAAGACGTGGAGCGCCCATTGCTCCTGCTGGTCTCCTCCGGGCGTTCCCCACGCCAAGTACGGCTTTCCATCGCGGAGCGCAAGCCCTGGGCAGAGCGTCGTCCGCGGCCGGGCGCCCGGCCGGAGCGACGACGGAAGCCCCTCTTCGAGCCAGAACATCTGCGCGCGAGTGCCGAGGGGCCAGCCGAGCGCCGGAATCACCGGCGAGCTCTGGAGCCAGCCGCCGCTCGGGGTTGCCGAGAACACGTTTCCGAAGCGGTCGGCGATATCGAGGTGCACGGTGCCGCGACTCGGCTCGCCTGCTCCTATCGTCGTGGTTGCCTCGCGGATCTGCGGCAGTCGCCCGAAACCGGGCCGGTACTCCTCGGACGCATCCTCGCCGACGAGCGCGCGCCGCTCGTTCGAGTACTCCTCCGAGAGGAGGATGTCGAGCCGCACCTCAGCATCGCCGTACAGGGCGTCGCGGTCTGCGAAGGCGAGCTTGGCGCATTCTGTGACGACGTGCACGAACTCCGCCTGCGACAGCTCGGCGAGGTCGTACCCTTGGAGCAGAGCCAGCTGCTGGAGGCCGACCGCGCCCGCCGCCCAAGGACGCGTCTTGCAGACGGTGAGGTCGCGATAGTCGAAGGTCGCGGGCGACTCGATCGTCGCCTCCCAGGAGGCGAGGTCGTCACCGGTCAGGAGGCCACCCTCTGCGGCGCAGAAGCGATCGATCTCCTCGGCCACGAAGCCTTCGTAAAACGCGAGCCGTGCGCGCTCGATCTCCTCCTCCCGCGATCCACCGCGACTCTCCTCCACGATGCGGCGGTACGTCTGCGCGAGCGCGGGGTTTTGAAAGAGTCTTCCCGCAGGCGGCGCAGGCAGATAGAGCTCCCGCGACCCCGGCCAGCCTACGAGCAGATCTTCCGTCCGCTCGATGGTCGTGCGGATCCGCTCGTGCAGCGGATAGCCGTTCTCGGCGTACCCGATCGCCAGCTCGAGCACGTCCTCGAGCCGCCAGGTCCCGAACTCGCGGAGAAGGAGCAGCCACCCGCCGAACGCACCCGGCACGCATGCGGCAAGCACGCCGGTCCCGGGGATCAGCTCGTGGCCGAGCTCGCGAAAGCGCTCGATCGTGGCAGCCGCTGGCGCCACCCCTTGTCCACACAGCACGAGCGGCTTGCCCCGCTTCTCCGCCCAGAAGACCGCCGGCATCTCCCCGCCAGGCCCGTTCAAATGAGGCTCGACCACCTGCAGGACGAATCCCGTCGTCACGGCGGCGTCGAAGGCGTTCCCGCCTCGCTCGAGCACCGACATTCCAGCTTGCGAGGCGAGCCAATGCGTCGAGGCGACCATCCC
>Ga0183260_10000407_pt1 | contig 36084 bp, 44 predicted proteins | sample AntDrymUQ4972206_2_FD_129768 | JGI IMG/M metagenome (GOLD analysis project Ga0183260, IMG submission 129768) | Polar desert sand microbial communities from Dry Valleys, Antarctica - metaG UQ497 (22.06) (version 2) (version 2) | ecosystem: Environmental > Terrestrial > Soil > Desert | place...
ATGACCATCTTCCGAAACAAAATCCGGATCAAAAACTCTGCTCCTTTCTTCTAGAACATCATCCTGTAATGGATTAACCGTGTCTTTACCTACATTAGCATCTTCAATATCAGGGACAACGTAATTCTCTTGGGGCAATGATGTCTGAGTACCCCGATGAGAATCAAGTAGAGACTCGTTATTGAAAATAGTTTCAACAAATCTTTCTCTGTTGAACTTGATCATATCGTCGTATCCTTGACCAACACCGAGATAAATAATCGGTTTAGAGGTAATGTAAGATATGGATATTGCTGATCCGCCTTTTGCATCAGCATCAGTCTTTGTCAGGATTGCACCGTCAAATTCTGTATATGAAAAGAACTCTCTGGCTTGATTAATCGTATCATTACCTGATAAAGAATCACCAACGAATAGTTTAATATCAGGTTTGATCACCTTTACAATTTTTCCAATTTCATCCATCAGATTCTTAGCAGTTTGCATCCTGCCCGCAGTATCAATTAATACAACGTCAATGTAGTGTTTTCTCGCGTACTCTAGCGCATCCCTGGAAACAGCTGACGGGTCTGCACCATATCTTTGAGATATCACTTTTATAGATAGTTTTTCAGCGTGTGAAGAAATTTGCTCTATTGCTCCCGCTCTGTGAGTATCAGCGGCAGCAATCACTATTGAAAATCCAGATTTTTTTAGTAAATTAGCTACCTTAGCTACGGTGGTCGTCTTTCCGGTTCCATTTATTCCTAAAAATACAATTTTAAATGGTCCACCTTTGCTTTGCTTCTTTTTATTGATCGCAGAAATCAAATCAACTGATCCTGCCTTGGCTAGAATCTTTGAAAAATTATCTTTTAACGTAGATGCAATAATTTGTTCAGTAGATTCATTCTTTTGTAATTTCATACCCACTAAATTATCTTTTATTTGCTGGGATAAATCATCTATAACTTCTTGAGATACGTCACTCTCCAAAAGGGCAACATTTAGATCAAAAAGACTTTCATCCAAATCTTTTTCAGACAGTTCCCTTTGACTAATGCTTTTCGCAGCATTCGAGAATGCTCGCTTTAATTTATCAAACATATAGACATCGCAAGTATGTAATCTAAAACGTTATCTTTGATAGATTTTGTCAGCCTCTAATGTGAATGTGAATGTGTTGATTCATCATGGCTCCGCATCTGTCCAACATAAGAATTTACAGTATTCTGTATTTCCATCATGCGATGCGAAATTTGTTGTTTTTGATTTGATAATTGCTTTGTCGCTAATTCAAATTCCTTTATGCGTTGTTCTATAAAATTGACAGCATCATCCTTCTTCTTTTCAACTACTACCCCAGCGCCGATGTTTACTAGAACTTTTTCAATTGGATAAATAACACTTTTTACATAAACACCTATTCCTAGAGGAACTAATGATAGTGTTTCGGATTCTGAGGACAAACCTCTTAACGCTTCAAAGGAGTTGTGAGACTCCTCATATAATCGATGTAATACTGACTCCTTTGCCACTATATCATTATAATAAGCTTCAAGTAATTTCGATTCCTGTACTAAATCATTTACAGTTTGTTCCATATTAACACCTCTTCTATCACCGCCATCCATGGTCATAATATGTGGTTTTATATTTGACTTTATTATAACTTTGGCTTTATTTAACTTAAGTCAAGTTTGAGCTCTTGGTTGATGATCATATTATATTGCTTCGGAATATAATTTGTTAACACACTATAGATCAAGTTATTAGAAATAGAATTGAATCCGGTTTATCCAAAATTGAAATAAATTCCGTTGAAAATTCCATCTTTGTTTTTGTTTGGAGCAAATATCAACGATCTTCCGCTCCTTATTTGGTCATATTAGTTAACACGCTCACTTACTGGACACACTTTGCAGTAACTTATGATCAAACTCTGTTTCAACCAAAGATCCTGCACCTCATGATCAAGAATGAATTGGGTATTATGAAACAAATATTGAGGATATCTTGAGATGTGCTATCCTTGGTTGGAAGATAAATGGATTGTATAAAGTGTAAGAAAATAATTGGAAGTGACATAAAAGCTAGGTTATGATCACGACCATTAAAAATATATTAAATATTGTGAAAGTTACAAACCAAGAGTGTATCAAGTTTTTATTAATGGTTATGGCATAATTGGAAGCCGATTGGCAACTGCCCTAACAAAGGATAAATCTATTAACCTTATAGGTATAGCAAAATATTCTGTCGATGAAAAAACACAAGAAGCAATAAACAAAGGATACAAGGTTTTTGTTCCTCGCAAATTAATTAGGGAATTTAGAAACAAAAACTACGAAATTTCAGGCAGTATAGAGGATGCAATAAACCAATCCGATTTGGTTATCGATGCTTCGACAGAAGGAAACGGAATTAAAAATAAGAGAAAATATTATCAGCCTCTTAAGAAGAAGGCGATTTTTCAAGGAGGTGAGGATAGGTATGGAAGAAATTCCGTCGCAGACATAATCCACAATTCAAGGGTAAATTATGATAAAACTTTAGAAAAAGATTCTGTAATCCAAGGTAGTTGTAATGTTACTGGAATGGGTAAAATAATTCAACCGTTGATTGAAAATTACGGCGAATCAATTAAAAGATTTGATGTAGTTTTAGTGAGGAGATGGGCGGATCTCGAAGATAAGAAAGAAGTAAGGGATTCGATAGAATGGGATAAAAATCCACATCATCAAGACGACTTGAAAGATTTCATACCCTCTGCCAATTTGTATATCGATGCCTTAAAGGTGCCATCAAGGATGATGCATCTTCATCAAATGACAATCAGGTTTGTTGGGAGACCACCATCTAAGGTTAATATCTTAGATACATTCAAAAATGAATTTGGAGTTGCTATTTTGAACAATGCAAAGGGCACCGGAGATATAAGAAAGAAGGCTGTAGAACTTAGATTCGATCATGGAGATACATCCATGGTTCACATTCATAGTGAGTTGTTAAAAATTCAGGAGGATACTTTGAAGATTTCATATTCAGATGATCAAACTGGAATGGTAATACCGGAAAACTACATGTTAATACAATCGATGTTGTTAAAACGACCCCGACCAGAAGCATTAAAACAAACTGATAAAATATTCTGTATGAAAAAGAAAAAGAAATTATTGGAATCGGAATTTCAGAACTAGACCATAGGGAACCTAATTTGAATAGATAATATTAATCATAATACTAGTTCGGAAAAAGTCTTTCAAGAATATAAAAATAGATAATAAAGTGGGTTTAGTCGCAGCGTCAGGTCTATTTTTTTATTCCAAATATTCTATCAAAATAATCAGACGATTCTGCTAGCGAGGGATCTGATACGGTGTCTTCCCCTTCTGGTATTTGTGCCAATTTTCTTGCCAATTTCTTCTTGTATTCAAGCTGCATCTGTCTAGCTATTTGAATACGTTGAGCTTGTGGCGACCCTGCACCATGCATGGATTCGGTCAAGTAGCCAACGGCATTTCTACCGAGGGTCATATTTTCTATTAGCCGAAGTATACGAACTCTGTCTTCTGTCGATACACCTTTTCGTCCTTTCAGGTATTTATCAAGCAATGGACCGGTAATAGGCCCTCTAAAGTCCTTTTCAGAGGGCATCGTGACCATAAGACCTCCAGCAATGTCTTGAGCTAGTCTGCCTATTTCGTACGGAAAGCGGGTAACATTGTGCTTACACACATTCGCAAGCATATCATCATTAATGAAATTTCCAGCCTGAGTCTTGTATGCTTGATGTGAAGAAGCTATACCAGCCGCAAAAATTGTTTCATTCAAATGAGTCATCTCAATTAATTTGTCTTTAATATGGGAAGCGTTTGAAACTCCATTATATTCGGCGATAGCTGCAGAAGCACCAATCAATACATCTCCCAATCCGGTTTTACAAACATAACTACGCCTATGATAGCACGTAAATCTTTCAACCAACATTGAAGCGAACTCCACCTCGCCTTCCATAAAGATCAATTCATTTGGAATAAACACGTTATCAAATATTATTAGTGCCTCTTGTCCAGAAAACTGAGAATTGCCTGAATCCAAGTCCCCCTCTTCCATACTTCTGGTATCGCACGATTGTCTTCCATAGATATAGGTAATACCTTTTGCATCTACCGGTATGGCACCAACAATTGCATAATCTTTGTCTTCAGGTCTCATACGCATGGTCGGCATCACGATTAACCAGTGTGAATTAATACAACCTGTCTGATGAGCTTTAGCTCCCTTGATATAAACACCCTTGTCGTCCTTTTTAACAACATGGACAAACATATCTGGATCTTCTTGTTGAGAAGGGGATAAACTCCGGTCCCCTTTTGCATCCGTCATTGTCCCTCCAATGACATGGTTTTCATATTGAATCATTTTGATAAATTCAACTAATCTTGGATGATATGGTGTTTGATATTTTTTATCAATTTCATATGTTGTAGAATACAATGAGTTTAAGGCATCCATTCCCACACAGCGTTGAAAACAAGTTCCAGTTTGTTGTCCGAGCTTTCTTTGCATACGGTTTTGGTTCACCAAGTCTTGAGAACTTTCTGCTATATGCAAGAATCTATTAACCTTTAATCCTGTCAATGAGGAAGTTGCAGAACCTATTTCTGGATCTTCTACTGCTATATCATATGTAGCAGCCACAGCATTAATAGATGGTCTAATCATAGGATGATCAACCGGTTCTTTAACCATCTCTCCAAAAAGATAAACCTGTAAATTTCTATTTCTTAAGCTTTCGATGTACTCGGACCCATTTTTAATAGGCATATATTAAATACAACGAGATATTATTTGAATATTTGGATATTTGGATATTTGGATATAACCCCTAAGGGACATTCATAGCATTAATGGACCTAGGCATTGATAGAGCTGCATCTAAGGACAACTTATTTTTAATATCGACGAACAACATATTTATGAATCAAGGAAACCAAATCAAGATTTTACTAATGGAACAACTCCAAATAAATGAGTTGGAGACCGATATTTTTTTGGCGTTGATGAAGTCAGAAAAAACAACGTCTCATGGATTCCAAGAAAACACAAACCTAGCAGCTGATCAGATTATCGAAATCTCCAAAAGCTTAGAAAGGAAAGGAATGGTTATCGAAATTAATAAAAACGAATTTCGAGCATTGCATCCAAGGTTTGCAATAGTAAACAGATATAGAAGAATTTGTCAAGCAAATAACATACTGTTCAAAAAGAACACAAAAATCGACAACCTTGGAATAATGCTAGAAAACTATCAAAATCAGGTATAAAGAGAGATCAGTATTATGTAAGGCCTAAATATGGGAAAACGATTAACTTAATAATTTAGAATGCAATCTTCAACTTCTTCAAACAATAAGGACAAAATTGCTTATTTTGGTGTAATAAATATCAATGAAAATGGTAGAAATATCGGAGCAGTAGATATCTGGAGAAGCTTAATTACAAAGAACCTATTTTGTGAAGAAAAAAGATTAGGAATTCTGGATATCACGGATAAGATAGGCATGCCCGAAATTAAGGACGAAGAAATTTGGGCCGTGGCTATAAATAAATTTAGAAAGGGAAAAGATCGATGGAAATTGATAAGTATTGTTAAAGATGGTAAAACAGAGTTTTTGGATACCGATGATGAAACCAAAATAATTGTAGATACGTCAAATTTCAAGATCATTGATAAAGAATGGTGGAGTTTTTTGGTATCAGAAAATGTGAACAAGAGTATAGAAATCACTGAAGAATTGAAATAACATGATAAATGAATTTCCAGAGGAATACAACAATCTAGACATCGACGTTAGCATAAAGCATGTAGTAGAAGGGGCGTTGGCTAGCAAACTATCGGGCTTTTTTCTGATTTATAACAACAAGTTCAGTTTTAGTGCAGTAGCTTTTGGTCGTATAGGTGGACACAATATAAACGTCAAGATTTCTAGAACCACTGTTGACAAAATTAGAAAATTAAATTTGGATCCCGAAATATTGATATTGATAGTTCAGAGGAAAATTATTGAGGGAGATATTACCATTCTGATGAAGAAACAGTAATTTTTTCGAAATATTGAAATTTTACAATACTGCGTCCTTTAAAGCAGTTCCACAAGAACAATTGTTTTGTTCCTCTGGGATCATAGTTATTACTTTCTCCAGAATCCTCCTGGTGGTTTCAACGTTCTTGTTTAAGGTTTCTATGATTTCTCGTGATGACACAGGCTGATCAGCCCAAACATCATAATCTGTAATAGTAGAAACAGAAAGATAACAAATCTCACATTCTCTAGCCAAAATGCATTCAGGAACTAGAGTCATTCCTATAATATTAGCCCGAAATACATCCCGATATATCTTAGATTCTGCGCGTGTAGAAAATCTTGGACCTTCGATACACACGTATGTTCCTTTAGTATGAACTCGAATGCCTAACTCATTAATACAATTGCTAACAATATTTCTCATATCCACACAGAAAGGATCTGCCACAGAAATATGGCACACTTTTGGTCCATCATAAAACGTATAAGCCCGTTTTTTTGTTAAATCAAAAAACTGATCAGGAAGCATAACATCTCCCGGTTTTATTTCATAGTCCAAACTACCTACCGCAGAAGGTGCGATAATTCTCTTAACTCCCAATTCTTTTAGTGCCCAAATGTTAGCCTGATAATTTATCATGTGTGGAGGAATTCTGTGACCTTTTCCATGCCTAGGAAGAAAAGCTATTCTCTGATTCTCAAATTTTCCAATAATAATGGCGTCTGAAGTAGGGCCGTATGGAGTATGAGGGTTAATTGATTGTTCTATCTTAAATAAATTAGGGTCATAAATTCCTGTACCACCTATTATGGATATTCCTACGGATTTATCAATAGATAGCATTAGTAAACCACCATTGAATGAACACGATATCCTCGTTCTCTTAATAGTTTCCCCCCATCCAAGGAGGATAACTCCATTACGAATGCAAATCCCGCTACTTCGCCTCCCAGGTCCTCAACCAAACTGGCTGCGGCGGATGCAGTACCGCCAGTAGCAAGTAAGTCATCGGCGATTAAAATTCTGTCACCTTTCCTTAATGAATCGGATTGCAATTCCATTACGGCCGTGCCATATTCAATCCCGTAAGCTTGCTTTATCGTAGTTCCAGGAAGCTTTCCAGCCTTTCTTACCATAATTACCCCTTTACTAAATTTCAAGCCCAATAATGTAGATAAAATAAATCCGCGTGCTTCTATACCCGCAACATAATCTACTTCCTCATTGTGGAACTGGTCAAAAAAATGATTCCCAAGGATGTCTAAGGATTTACCATCTCTAAATACAGGATTGATATCCTTGAACAATATTCCTTGCTTAGGAAAATCAGGATAATTCTTTATTAAATTTTGAATGTGGCTAATATCCGAATGCACAAAATTTTTTTAGATTTATGCCTATAAAAAACATTACTAGAAGCTTTCAAGAAACAAATATTATAAATGCTTACCAGTTTAATTATGAGAATGATATAATTGAAACTTGCCGATGCAAAGAGAGATCCCTATAGGAAGCTTGCAAAAGAAAACAACTATAGGAGTCGTGCCGTTTACAAGCTTTCACAATTAAATAAATCACATCATCTGTTGAAACAAGGGATGAAAATAGTTGACATAGGAGCAGCTCCCGGAGGTTGGTTACAATTTGCATCTAAAATAGCTGGAAATAAAGGAAAGGTCATTGGGATCGACTTGAAAGAGATCGAACCAATTTCAAACGTCATCATAATTAATGGAAATATAGAAGATGAACAAACGGTAACATTATTATTTAAGTATTTGGAGGGCAAGGCCGATATAGTCTTGTCAGATCTTGCACCGAATGTATCGGGATTGTGGGAGATGGATCACCTAAAGCAAATTGACCTGACAATGAAGGCTGTGGAGATTACTAAAAAAATCCTAAAAGTAAATGGAAATGCATTGTACAAAGTATTCCAAGGAGAAGCAACACCGGAATTTATCACTTATGTAAAAAGCATATTTTCTGCAGTCCACATAACAAAGCCTGATGCAAGCAGGAAACAAAGTAGTGAGATATATTTATTGTGTAAGCAATTTAACCCAACAATAGAATGAGCAATAAGATAGTTAATTTTTGCGTCCGATATTTAGCATTTTTTCAGCATGTTCCAACTTTGAAACATCTCCACTGTTCTTTATAATAGTCTCTAATAATTTTTGGGGGCGTCCTTCATTTAAAGAATCCCTCGCAATCAATATTGCGTCACTTAAAGATTCTACATCCCCTCCAACCATTAAGGCAGCAGCACTGTTAAGCAAAACAATGTTTTCCTTTGATTTATTGGATTGTATTCCATATATTATGCGTAAACTTTCATTTATTGATTCCATCCTATCCCTTACAATTATTTCTTCGATTGAGGATTTAGGCAAACCCAGTGAAACAGGATCCAATAATTCATTTCGGACACTATACTTTCCATCCTGAAAAGTGATATGAATCACAGTGTTTCTGCTCGTGGTAGACAGTTCATCCATTCCATCATGGGATCGAACAATCATCGCGCGCTGCAAACCAAGAATAGGTATTATTCCAGGAATAAGGGTTAACAAAGATGGATCGGAAACTCCTATTACCTGACCATACAGATTTCTGCATGGGTTACACAAGGGTCCAACTTTATTAAATATTGTACGGATTCCTAGCTCCTTCCTCACCTTAGAAACATACCTTAATCCTGGATGAAATTTGGGAGCATAAAGGAAACCAAGGCCGTAAGTTTCAATCGATTTTACAATAGACGAGATATTGTCGTCATCCAATCGATAGCCTACATGTTCGAACAAATCTGCGCTACCACTTAGACTTGATGACGATCTGTTACCATGTTTTGCTATTGCTATTTTTTTACAAGAACTAGCAATCACGGCTGAAGTGGTGCTTATATTGAAGGTGTTTAAAAAATCTCCACCGGTTCCACAATTATCTATAATCGGGAGATCAGACACGGGATTGATAGGGATGGAAGATCCCCTGATAATTTCAATTACACCCTTTAATTCTTCAAGGTCTTCTCCATTCAAGATTAAAGACATTAAGAAAGCTGAAATAAATACATCAGAACAACGTCCATTAATAATATTAGTCATTACTGTCCTAATTTCATTATTATTTAACCTCTGTCCGGTCGAGAGTTTCTTTAGATAAATTTGGTTTTGCGAGTATAACTCATCTGTCTTATAGCTATTGTAATTACAATTAGTTGTACCTACATCTGTATCGATATTTTTATTCTTTGAGGTCATTTCTTTACCATTCGAATAAAATTAGATAGAATTTTTTTACCTTCAACAGTCAATATCGATTCAGGATGGAACTGTATCCCCTCTATCAGATATTTTTCGTGACAGGCACTCATTATTTCTCTGTCGTCTAATGAAATGGAAGTAATTTTCAAACATTTCGGAAAATTATCTTTATCAGCAATTAATGAGTGATAACGTGTCGCTACAAACGGGTTTTTAACACCTTCAAATAAATCAGTATTGTCGTTGAATTGGATATCACTGGTCTTACCATGCTTTATTTCATTTGCCCTTCTTACCGTTCCACCAAAGGCGTTCACAATGCCTTGATGCCCCAAGCAAATACCTAGAATTGGAACAGATGGTCCCAGTTTGGTTATCACCTCTGTACAAATTCCAAAATCCTTTTTGTATTTGGGATGTCCTGGACCGGGCGATATAATAATTGCATCAGGATTCATTTTAGATATACCCTTAATGGTGATCTGGTTATTCCGTTTCACTACAGGATCGGTACTTAATAAACCCATGATCTGAGCAATGTTATAAACAAAAGAATCGTAATTATCAATAATAAGGACTTTCATTTAACTAGTGGTCACAATCTATTATCCAAAAGTTGATAATAATACTTTCTAAAAAGGCTAAACATGTAACATCTTTTTGTATTTGTCATACCTATCCAATATATTTTCACTAGTTACTCGCATTAATCCGTCTATTCCAAACTCCTCTATCGCAAAAGTACCCATCACACTTCCCATAAGAATTGATTCTTTAATTAATGCCAAATCCTCAATTAAATGATTTTTAGATTTTGAGATTAAATATCCCATAAATCCACCAGCAAATGAATCCCCAGCTCCTGTAGGATCAGTAACGCTTTCTAATGGGTATCCAGGTATTGGGACAACTTCCTCACCAATAAAGAGTAACACACCATGTTCACCCTTTTTAATAATCGCAAAATTTGGACCATAAGATAATAGTTGTTTTCCACATTTAACAAGGTTAGAATTATTACAAAGCAATCTTGCCTCTTGGTCATTTATTACTACCCCATTAGTTTTCTCAATCATAGATATAACAGAATTCTTTTTATTCTGAATCCAATATTCTATTGTGTCGCAAACAATTAACTCAGGGCTGTTAAAACTATCAATTATTTTTATGTTTTGTTCAGGATCATTATTTGCGAGATAAATAGATTTTGAGTTTTTATATTCTACTGGAACAATCGGTTCAAAATTTTCAATTACGTTAAGTTCCGTTATGTTTGTCGTCCTATGAGATAGGTCAAAATCAAATGTAGAATCATAAAAGAATGTTTTTTTGTCATTGAATCGTTTTAAGCCCTTTATATCCATTTTATTGCCCAACTGAGTGTAATATTTATTTGGAAAATCATTCCCAATCGCACCTATTAATGAGACAGGTACGAAAAAGGATGCAGCCATAGATGCATAAGTCGCAGCCCCTCCCAAGATACGCTCTTTGGTCTCAAAAGGAGTTCTTGTAGTGTCTAAAGCAATCGAACCAAAAACTGTAAGCATTAGGAAGAGTATTAGAGTATTAAATATAAAACATTGGAAACACAATAAGTAAAGAACATGGGAAAAATTCTAAGGATAGTTGTAGGGATTACAGGAAGTTCCGGTGTAATTTATGGCATTGCGCTTTTGAGGGCACTAGAGAAATTTGAGATTGAAACCCATCTAGTGTTGAGCAAGTGGGCAGAGAAAAATATCGAGATTGAAACAGAGGAAAATGTCAATGAGATTAAAAAGATTGCGAATTTTGTATATGACGAAAATAATATGGCGGCTTCCATATCAAGCGGATCATTTAGAACCGACGGGATGGCAATTATTCCGTGTAGTATGAAAACCCTTTCCAGTATTGCCAATGGTTACGACGATAACCTCATTTCTCGAGCAGCGTCCGTTACTATTAAGGAAAATCGTAGGCTTGTCATAGTCCCCAGAGAGACCCCTCTTTCAAAAATCCACATCTCAAATATGTTAAAGTTAGCAGAGATTGGAGTTGTAATATTACCAGCCATGCCAGGATTTTACCATAAACCAAAATCAATTGACGATCTAATTTCACATATCATTGGAAAAACACTGGATCAATTTGGAATAGACAATGATATGTTCGCCAGATGGAATAAAAAATAAAACTGGGCAGCCGCAATATTTGTTACAAAAGATATATCATTATGAAACAGTATCCTTTAGTATAGATACTATTAACCTAAGAAATTCATGGTTCGAGTAAAATTATACTGCTTACCCGAGTATTTGCTATCTAGATAGGATATTCATTTAATTTTTTCCCAAAGATCCATTTTTTCTAATTTTTTCTTCCTGTTATGTTCTTCAAGCATATGGTAAACTGATTTGTGGGAGCTGCCCTTGCATATCATTAAAATTGCATTTAAAGCTAGAGAGGTTTCGTCATAAGTACCAATGAATCCCACAAAATGTCCGTAGATCGATATATCAGCACCAGAGAAATCCTCCAAATTCTTTCGAAATTTACCGCTCTGTCCAATAAGTCTAGATTTGATCCGGTCTAAAGAATTCATTGATTTTCCAGAATATTCTCGCAGATCAACAAGTTGTAGTAAAGAATCATCAGATAGCAACCTGTAGGCCCTTTCAGGAGAGAAGCCTTTTGAAATCGCCATTATTATTTCGTATGCTTTGAATATTCCACTATTTGTTAAGGATGCTTCGTTTTTTAATCGGATCGTTACATCTCCAGTATCTCCGTCTATATCTAGGATAATATTACATTTTGATTCTATTTCAGATTTGACAGAACCTTTTTTCCCAACTATTACCCCTATACGATCTTTGGATACTTTGATTACCTTAAAAATATTGTCAAAAGTCACTATATGATAGTGAACACTAAACTATAATATATTTTAAAAAAAAGAGTTAAAGTCATCCGCCATGTACAACTGACAAAATAGTAACAGTATCTCCGGATGAAATTTTTGCTCCTCTGCCACCAAGTACAGAGGACTCGACGCCATTGATGGCTATCATTATTTCGCTCTCTTTTATCTTATTTTCTAAATCATATTCCCTCTCCAATAATGTGAGTATTTCATTAATGCTAGAATTAGCTACATTGATATTTACTTTAGAAAATCCAGCTAATTTCCTTATCCCACCGAGTAAATCAACAGTTATCAATCTTATTCTGCAGTTTCTTCACGAGATTCGGTATTTTCTTCAGAATATGAGAGTGAAGCATTCTGTTGAGCAAGGTTTCTATTTACATTCTTGGTAATGTAGCCTGCTATTTTGTTTCGTAATTCCTTTGAACGAACAATAGCAAAATTCTTTATAGTTTCTTTATTTTCGTTAAAATCACTAGTAAATTTATCAGGATAACGTTCCAACAATTCGTTGGCCATTTTTTTGACTCTATCCACATGATTAGAAAAAAAACAAGGGTATTTTATCTTTTATCTTAATTAGATTCCACCAAAGGGCGGGTCGAGGATAGATAGGCTAATTCATGAATCGTGTAGAATTCTTATAAAGAATTTCAGTTAAGTCATCAATGGATTTTTTTAACAAAACAGAAGCAAAATAAACTATGCTAACCACCAAAGAAGGAGAAGTAAGGGCACCTTCAAAACAATTCTTGTATTTGACCGGACCATCAGTTTCTACCAGAATCAGGTTAATATCAGCTTCTTTTAGCAAAGTTTGTTTGTCACTCGAGTACAGGAGATAGGGACCGAAAGAAACGAAATACCCTTTATCATTTATTCTTTTTAGATTGCTTTTATTCCCATCATACCAATGGAATACTGCATTCCTAATTTTATATGAAGGCAGTATCTCCATAATTTCGTTGACTGATCTTCTAGAATGAAGAGACACCGGCTTGTTATTTGTTTCTGCTAGATGTAGCATTTTTTCGAAAACAATTTTCTGTCTTTCTAGTGTATTGTCTGGATCCAAATTAGCATATGTTGGATCAAGTCCAATTTCACCTATTCCATCAATAAAATCAAGTTTGGATTGGAAAAGACCTTCAAACAATTGCATGTCAGAAGAAACCGTTGCAAACTGTGGATGTATACCCACAAAAACCTTAAAAAGATCAGAGTCCTTAAAAAATTTTTCTTTTAATGATAATGCCTCTAAAGAGGAATTGAAATCTTCTGATACGCAAATTGATTGAACATTGGCCTGGCGCATGTAGTCGAATATGATACTATGATAGTTCTGATAATGTTTATCTGACAAATGTATGTGCGAATCGACGTAATACATATTACATGATCATTATTAGATTCAACTAATTAATTATTAGTCTCGTTAATGATATTATTAACAAACGATTAATCTATCTACTAGTTATCTGAAATTCAATATTGTTTTAAGAATCAGTCAAGGTAAATTGCGTTCTGAGTCTGAAATTATTATGGCCAACGATTGATAAAGAATTGATGCAGTAGTAAGAATGAACACTTTAATTGAATCAATTTTACATAGGCGTTTAATAAACAAAGTAATAAATTTAGTGGAATAAATGGCAATAAACTCAGAATCGGAAATAGCCCTGGCTTCCATTCACAGAATTATAAAAAAGTACGGTGCCGAAAGGGTGAGTGATAGTGCAGCAGATGAATTGAGACGCGTACTAGAAGCATTAGGAGAAAATATTGCTAAACAGGCCGTACAGTTGGCCATTCATGCTCACAGGAAAACCATAAAATCTGAAGATATAACTCTCGCATCAAAAATTTTTATAAAGTAAGAATATAGTGTCAAGATCGTAATCATTTTTGATGTTATTGAAAAGTTCGCACTACAAGCTAGAAAGATAGAAAAACCATTACAAAAGAAATATAAGTTTTCAATCAATGATAAATCAAACAGTTGGTGGGGTGGCAGAGCGGCCATGCGTTCGCCTGCAGATTCAAAGATGCAGATAGCGAATATATAAGGGTTCGAATCCCTTCCCCACCTCTTAAGCAAAATTATTTCAGATGTATTTTGATAATAGATACACTTTTGGTAAGCGTTATTTTGTTGATATCCTTTAGCAAAAATTTCATATTTATGTCATAAAAATATTCTGAATAGTCTTTAAATTTTTCCATGGAGCGATTTAGGATAGAGAAAAAAATGCCATTTTCTCCTTTTTGGAAGTGTACGTATGCTGCATCAACCAAAATCAAACCATTTAAAAGACTTTTTGTTGGTCCCTTTGAATCTTTCCAAACGCTCTCGAGTACTTCATGAGATTTCCAATATCTTTCAATATTAAATAAGAATACGGATGACATCACAGCATCTTCTCTGGATAAAAAATCGGTTACTTCATTCAATTCTTCTAAGCGGATCAAGGATCCTATCATGTTAATGGGTCCAAAAAAATTATGATCATCCGCGCTCAGTGAGGTATTGTCCTGTGTACTAACGTCTATCTCGATAAAATAACTTGAAATCCTGATATCCCTAACTTCTGCATGTTTGTAGTTTTGAAGCAGTGAACGCAGTGAACGCAAAACACTCTTGGAGTTTATGGGCAAATAGTTATTCCTATTGTCTAGATAAACAAGATATCTTTTCTTCATGTAAATAGTTTGTTATTAACCAATTATAGTAAATGAGCCTTCTCATTTTAGGGCCAAAAGTAGTTAGGAATAGATATCCTGTTATCAATAAACCGATTCAGACGAAGGTCTTAAACCTCTTTTTTTTGATACGAAACCACAATTACCACATTTATACACCCTTTTTCTTTTATATGTGTAGATAACATCTATTTCTTCTATCCAATCATGCGCAGTTTTTAACATACAATTTGTGCAAAATCTTTTTTCCAAATGGATTTACCAGTTATATTTGAGGTCAGACAAATAAAAATAGATTTTCGGAACCATTTGATTATTTTCTTAATCTTGTCCTTAACAATAACGGGACTTCTCGTGGGCTTTTTGCAACTGGAACACTTGCCTTAGCGTAGTTATTTATTTTTGAATCGGCAGATCCATAGTTTCCGTAAACTATAGCTCCAGCATGACCCATTCGTTTTTCTTTGGGGGCAGATCTTCCTGCTATGTAGGCGACAACAGGTTTTGAGAAATTAGTCTTTATAATATAGTCGGCGAGTTGTTCTTCTGCATCACCACCTATTTCACCAACCACAACCACTGAATCAACATCTTCCCTCTTCCTAATTAACTCAAAAGAATCGATAAGATTAGTTCCATTAATTGGATCGCCTCCAATTCCCAGTCCTAAACGTTGTCCAAATCCGGAGTTGGATAGATGAAATGAAACTTCATACATTAAGGTCCCACTTCTTGAAAATACAACCGTATTGCCCTTAGTAAAAGGTTGAGCAGGCATGATTCCGACTTTCATTATCTCGGGGATAATCACTCCGGGAGTATTTGGTCCAATCATTTTTGCTCCTTTTTTCTGAGCATACTCGTAGACTTTTATTGAATCAATAATTGGTACGTGTTCAGGTATTGCTACTATTAGTTTAATTCCATTATCTAGAGCTTCTTTAGCTGCTTTATAAAAGAAAGGAGCAGGTACGAATATTCCAGATATTGCTGATCCTGATGCTTGTACTGCCTCCACCATAGTATTGAAAACAGGAACATCCTCGAATTTAGAACCTCCTTTGCCCGGTGTGACGCCTGCGGCAATATTCGTTCCATAAGATCGCATCAGTTTTGTGTGTGTTGACCCAAAGCTGCCCGTGATCCCTTGTATAATTACAGGTTTCTTTTCATAGTCAGCATCAGATTCAATCCCTGATAAAATTCTAAAAATATCAAATTGTGTGCTCAAATTGTCCCACTTTCTTTAGTTGGTATTTATCTTTAGAACTACAGCATTTATTGCTTCCTCTACTGTGTCAAATAGGCGTGTATTACTTCCATTAAGCAATTCCTTTGCCTTTTCGGATTGCGCTCCAGAGATTCTAGCGTATACCGGCACTGTCAATACATTATTCATATATGCCTCAAGAATACCTAGTGCTACAAGGTCTGTCCGCACAATTCCTCCATATAAATTCACAAGGATTGCTTTTATTTTCGGAATCCTACTTATGACTTTAAGAGCTTCGTAAATAGTTTCGCTTGTGGCTCGTCCCCCAAAATCAAGGAAAGCTCCGGCTTTTCCATTTGCATCAGTAACCATATCTAAAGTGGACATTACCAAACCAGCACCATTGCCTATAATTGCAATGTCACCTTCCAATTCAACAAAAGAGAATCCATTTTTAGCGGCTTGTTTTTCCAAATCGCTTAAATATAGGTATTTTTGCAAATCCTCGTGCCTAAAGAGAGCGTTATCATCTATGATCACTTTAGCATCCAAGGCAAGTAAAGAGTCATCAGAGATGATAGCAAGAGGATTTATTTCGGCAAGTTCGGCCTCCTTCTCTACAACTACTTTAAAGAGATTCAGCAATAGATTGACAAAACTTTCTTTGGATTCATCTGGGATATTCAAATTCGATGCGATAGCATTCGCTAACTCACCCGATATGCCGTCAATAGAGATATCTTGGATTATTTTATTATCAGTTTGTTCAATATCAATCCCCCCTTCTGACGAAGCAATTATCGAGAAGCAGCGCTTGCTCCTGTTTAAGAAGATAGACAAATAGATTTCTTTAACAATATCAACCATTTTCTCTAAGAGGATACCCCTTGGCAATTCGCCTTTAACTTCTTTCTTCAATAATTCATCAAACTTTGTTTCTAATTCAGAAGTATCTTTGCATTTTTGAATTGCTCCTGCTTTGCCTCGGCCACCAACAGTTAGTTGAGATTTCAAGACAAAGGGAAAACCTAGTTTCTGAGCTCCGATTCCGGCATCTTCCACATTTTCAGCTAGAATAGACTCTGGTATTTTTATACCAAATTGATTAAATAGCTCTTTTCCTTGATATTCGAGAAGTCGCATCTTTGTAAAGTTTTGAAAATACTCTTTATAAACAATCCTTTTTTATTTTTATTTAAGGATTACTGAAATAGGTTCTGTAAACTCCGTCTTATGAAGATATAAATTAAAGGAGTAATAGTCGTCAGATGATTTTAAAAATTAAATACCTATTTCTTGGCTTGTGGATTCATTTCTCCTCACTCTTTTTCTATAGGAAATAAAACATCAATGCGATTTTGTCATTATCTCTTATAGTGATTTGGTCCCTAGTTTGAGTTCTTGTGATAGTTACAGAGTTTGGATTTTCCATTCAATCATTACTAATAGCGTCTGGGAATATTTCAAAGATATTATGCCCTGATGAGAAATACCCACAAAGGGGAGGAGTTACGAAAAAGATTATCAATCAAAGGAAATGAATCGTTTTCTTCACGAGCCGCAAGAAATTACTTAGAACATGTTGATAAAAGACTTTAAAAATAATTTCAAGATTCTACGCATCATAACATAGCTTATGTTCTTATTGGTTATAGAGAAGCTCTGATTTGGGGAAATATGGATTATGAGATTTTTTAATTCTAATAATTTTACTTTTAGATTCTGAGGTCACATATATGAGATAAATCCATTATATGAAGAAATAAAGATTTTATTGGTCAAGGTTGCTATCGGTTGCTCAAATCGAGGTTGAATAACTATGATTTCGGCTTTGAACTATCCTATTTTTATTCGATGATTAACATTGATAAAAAGTTAATTAGTGATTTTGATAGTTTAAAACCTACTTTTTCTTTTAAATAATCCATATGTGTTTTGAGATTTTACAGGAGGATATCTTTCATTTTTGCCTAATGGGATAACTTTTTCTTCTTTAGTTGGTGGCCTTTCATTTTCAGTGAATGTTAGAGTATAGTCTGCTTTAGTAGGTGCTTTTTCCCCAGTCTTGAAGGTAACTATCTTAGGGGAACTGACTTTTTTCATATATACCACTAACGAGACATGATATAAAAGATTAACCTTTATATTAGTGTATCAAACGGGTTTCCTAAAAACTTTTATGTTACGTATCTGACGACTTTTTACACCTTTAATTTATATCTTCATAAGACGGAGAGTTGACGGAGCCCTGAATTATTCCCTAAATTTTTCAAGTCCTGACTCACATTGAGCGAGTTTGATGTAATATTCTTGATATTCAGCAAATACAAAGAGTAATCTCTTAGATTATTCATTAGTTCCACGTAGTTTGGCATCAAAGATTGATTTGGTTGTCCGTTTAGTAAGGTCTGCATTAATTCATTATTTTGAATGATCGAGACATTAATGACATCGGTAATGTATGTCTCATTGACACTGACACTATTTGCTTTAGCATCATTAATTTGATCTTGAACCTCGTTTTGCAATAACAAAAATTGACTATTGACTGATGTTAACGTATCATTTGGATCCAAGAATGAAATGGTCATGTTACTCATTCCGCTATTTTGTATATTTTCGGATGGTAGAAACCATACAATGAAGCTAGCACCTATAATACCTATTACTAGAATACCGGTTAAGATGATTCCTTTTTTATTAATTTTTTTGATATTATTAGTATCATCATTTCCTTTCTTGTCTGTAGTCATCGATTTTTTTTGATTATACTATAATTATTACTTTATGTTTAGCTAGATTTTTGGATAGAAATATAATCATAAACATATTATCTCAATAGAAGAGAAAGATTCATCATGAATCAGGACAATAAATACGCACTAAGAAGGATAAAGTATCAAGGAACACAGATGATTAATATTTGTGATCTCGATTTGGTGGGTAAAGAGATTAACAAAGGTGATTTTACGATAAATATATCAAAAGAATATTTTCAAGATGAAGAGATCAATGAAAAAGAGGCTGCAAGTTTACTAAAATCCTCGTCACTGTTAAATTTAGTCGGTAAGAATATTGTTGCCCTCGCCCTAGGACTAAAGCTCGCAAAAGAGAATAGTGTAAAGGTGATTGAAGGTGTTCCCTTCTTGATGGTGTTTAGTTTTTTAGGAAATTATTAATTTACAAACAACTGAGTATCAGTGATTCTAATACTTGAGATCTTTTATTAGATCATAAATGTTCTTGATCTCATTCAATGGTGAATCAGAATTGACTATTGCTCTCCCTATAATTAAATATGTAGAACCAGCCTCTAGTGCCTTTTTGATGTCTCCTCCCTGTGTAATAATACCCGGTGAGTAAATAGGGACGCTTTCATTACCTTTAGATCCTAACTCTTTTAATATATCCAATCTATTTCCTCCAACTACCACACCATCTACACCCACAGACTTAGAATTATCGTAGAATACGCGATAAACAGGCTTTGAACTCTCCGATGTGTCAAGACCGTTTGGAATCGAAAAGGAGGCTCCGTAGCCTTCGACCGCATCAGCATGGCTCATGTATACAAGAGATATTACCCCAAAATTCAATGAATGAGCATAATCAACCGTAGATTTAAGACTGATTTTACCTATAAAAGGATTTACAATAACAGAATCGAATCCCAAAGACGAAAGATATTTTATGGTAACCTGATTGGTATCAAAAATATCATTTAGTTTGAGATCTGCTATAATCTGCAGGTTGGAGTCATGAGCAATTTGTGTAATTTTCTTTAGATCGATTTTGGACAAGGGTAGTATCACATGGAAATTTAGCTTGATAGCACAAACATAATCATGCAACTGACTAATAATATGGCATACATAGTCGAATAAGTTTTCTACCCCATACGATGGATCTAGAGCCAAAACGATATTGCTGCTTTTCTCTCTTTTGATTGCATTAATCCTATTTGAGAAGGAATCGTTTTTGTCCATTTCAAAATTTGATTAGAGGGTGCACATCATGCAATTTTATGATCTTTAGATATATAAAACCATGTTCATCGATATGATTTGAGAAAGAAGGAGCAGTTGATTTTTGCATGCTAAATTTCATGAAATATTTTTCAATTACTTCCTCTAATAAGACATAATAAAAGTAACTCGTATCTGAAGAGTCCGTCAAGTTTAAATGAGATCCCAAAACGTATTTCATATTGGATTCTTCGTCTGGAAGATCCGAATCATTTGACCCTGTTTTTGGGAAAAGAAACAATGGCAAAGTAGATTCCTCATAGATGGTATGATATGCAACTAATTTCGACAAACTAAATAGATCCCGTAACCCAACACCTGTGTATTTGGTTGTTGCACCTATCTTTGCGGGTTTGAGGAACGACTGAGGCGGTATAGATAACTTAATGATAGGCGAATACAATGCTGATGTATCCTTAATAGAATGAACCATCGCAGCTTCCTCATTATTATTGTTGATCTTATACGAAAGATATTGATTTTCCCCTGACTTTATGTTATCGACATAATAGGTAATTGAGTGTCCATTTAGAGTATCTAACTGAGCAGCAAAGATATCTGAATTTTGATAACTATATTCATAAATAGGAATTGGAATTCTCTCCAATGAGCAAACTAATCTAGCAAAATCATTTAGGGATTTTAATTTTATATAAATTGGCGATTTTAGCAATTTGAAACGAACTTATGAACAAGGTAAAAATTATCCACATATAATTTTAATACAATAAAGTATATAGATAGAAAACCAAGGCCGACATTTTAAAAGTAGACTTGAGCAATCAACCTTTTCGTATGGGCGAACATCCCCTTAGATAAACTTCTGAACGCCTACACACAATGTATGATCTACATAATGCATGATGTACATAATAGCGAAATTTAGAGAAATTATTTAATTGTTGCAATTTGTACTCGTTTAATACATAAAAATAGATAAGTTACGTGGTTAACGAATATTTCAGATAGAAATGAGAATAAATAACATTTAATATCGAAAAAAATCAAACCAAATTATGCTAGGTTACTCTGATGATGATATCAAAAATGCAGCAGAGATAAGAGAATGGTTAACTAAACAAATTTTAGAAAAACAGGATGAAATAGAGAAAATAAAGATAAATCTCTCATTAATTGATTCTGTATTAAAACAAGGAAGTTTTAAAACTGCGGCCAATCTTAATTTCTCAAAAAAATTCTCACCCAGTGAACAAAAAAATGAGATGAATTCGATGAAGAAAACTCCTAATCAATATTATGAAAAACACAGAGAGAATGAGGAGCAAACTGAACCAAGAGAACAAGCCGTCGAAGAAACAAGACTAATAAAAAGATTAAAGGATAATACACCCCTTGCACGAGTTCATGTAACATCGGAAGAAGTGACAATTATCCCCGAAGATCCAATCAAAATTAGCATAGAAACTCCACCTTTTAGGTCATTCTTTTTAAATAGAATATTACAAGGAATGAGAAACAAAGACCTTGATAAAATCAAACAAGGGCAATTGTCGGAATCGGATATGATAAGTTATGATATTATTACCGAAAATGAAAATAAAGATATCCTCAAGAAAATACAAATCAAGAATTATAGAGATAAGGAAAGGATCAATGAAATTTTCAATACCGCCGCATGGGTGTTGACAAGAATGTTAGATAAAGTCGACAAATAATGGACAAAATAGTTGTATTGGATTTTGGGTCACAATATAGCCACCTAATATGTAGGAGAATACGAGAATTAAATGTCTACTGCGAATTAGTTCCTTATAATACGCCAATCAAAAAAATTAAAGATCTAGAGCCAAAAGGAATAATTTTTTCAGGTGGGCCTGCCAGTGTTTACAGTAAAAATTCTCCTAAACCCGACAATGAAATATTTGAATTAGGTGTTCCTATTTTGGGTATTTGTTATGGACATCAGATCATTGTTGATCACTTCGATGGCAAGATAAAGAGAGTCCCGAACAGAGAATATGGGAACGCACTGTTGACAATAACTAACAAAACTAACTTATTCAAAAATATCGATGCAGATGGCCTGAAATGTTGGATGAGTCACAATGATGCCGCAGAAATAATCCCTAAAGGATTTGAAGTCTTAGGTAAAACAAGTAGTTCTTTTTCAGCAGCAATAGGAAATAGTGACAAAAAGATTTTTGGATTACAGTTTCATCCAGAGGTAGCACATACTGAGAAGGGCGATAAAGTATTATTCAATTTCGCTAATGTGATTAGTGAAGCAAATCCTGAATGGAGTATGTCGAACTTTATTGAAACAAGCATTAATGATATAAAAATGAAGGTTAAAAATGAAAAAGTCCTATGCGCTGTCAGCGGAGGTATTGACTCTACTACTTGTGCAATCCTCATACACAGGGCAATCAAAGATAATTTGACTTGCGTTTTTGTAGATAATGGATTATTGAGAGAGAATGAAAGAGAAGTTGTTGTAGACATATTCAAAGAAAAATTAAGAATACCTTTGAGAATCATAGATGCGAGGGAGAGATTTTTGAAAAGTCTTGAGGGATTAACAGATCCGGAACAAAAAAGGAAAAAGGTAGGTGAGGAATTTGCGAGGGTATTTACAGAATTTGCCGAAAATGAAGGACCATTTCAGTGGTTAGCTCAAGGAACGTTGTACCCGGATGTTATAGAAAGCGGAGTATCTGGCGGTCCCGCTACAGTAATAAAAACTCATCATAATGTAGGTGGACTCCCCGAGTGGCTCCATTTAAAAATTTTAGAACCTTTGAGATATTTGTATAAAGACGAAGTACGGAAGGCGGCAAAAATAATGGGTGTACCTCAGGATTTGCTTACCAGACATCCATTTCCTGGGCCGGGGCTTGCAGTTAGAATTGTCGGTGAAACTACTCGAGAGAAGATAAATGTGGTCAGAAAAGCCAGCAAGATAGTAGAAGACGTACTAGTTGAAGATAATTTGTACAATAAAGTATGGCAAGCATTTGCAATAGTGGGAGATGATAAAGCGGTCGGAATTTTGGGGGATGAAAGGATTTTTGGTCATATTGTTTCCGTAAGAGTTGTTGAATCTGTTGATGCGATGACAGCCGATTGGGTAAGATTACCGTACACCACTTTAGAAAAAATTAGTTCCAAGATAACGAACGAAATTGAAAATGTAACCTGGGTAACATATGCAATATCAAGCAAGCCACCTTCCACTATTGAACCTCAATAACCAGAAAGGTTGCGAGAAATTTGTTATATTGGTTATATGATTACGAAGAATGCTATAGTCCAGTTCTTTCCTAAATAAACAGACAGTATTAAATTAGATAGTAAATATGGGAGTTGTTGATTCTTAATGGGATTGATAATATCATACATCCTCATCTTTAGAATCAATCGGTTTATGCTTGTTCTTAAATTTGTTCTTGTTTTTAAATTTATTTTTGTTCATGCGATTGATTCGAAGTATAATTAAGAAAGTCAAACCCCAAAGGATCAAAGCAATAGAAATTTGATTTATCATCCATAAATAACCTCCAATCAATGCGAGTCCAAACCCTGTAAAAGTAAGAATATTCTTCGTTTTCATAATACTTTATATTTGTTCACCCCATAAAAAGATGAATCGTGATTCGAAGTCGTAATGTGGGTTACCAAGGCTCTGGAATTTTCCAATAGCATTCCAACCAAATATTTTCCAATTTGCAATTTTTGTTTCTTCAATTCGAGGTTTGGCACTTTTCTTTTTGAAAAAAATCCGATTTTAGAGTCAAAATCCATACCTACAAGCAAGATCTCTCTCGCTAAAAACCCATCCGCAAGAAATACACTTCTATCGCCATCTGTAAATCCGCCAAAATTGTAGACATTCTTCAAGGGAAAATTTTGAGTCGTTCCTATAACATTACTAAAAGATGGAACCTGTGAAGTGATTTTATCGATGTTATCACCATGAGCATGTATTACCATAATTGATCCTCCAGAATGAGCTCTGACTAAGGATTTATAATCCCCATCAAGATCCGTTACAACAAAATCTGGAATAATTCCTAAATCCAGACACATTTCAGTAGCACCATCAGCGGCTATCACCACTATATCCTCTGACACGGCATTATTAGATTTGCCTTTCTTGCAGCTGCAGATTTCAAGAATGTAACTTTGTACTGTGCTTTCTTCAATGCTAGGGCCTGCGCCTATCACCAATGCTTTGTTGTCTTGTATTTTTCGGAAACATTTTGGATCGATGCGTTCATTTGAGATCAAAGTTGATAAGTTCAAGGAATTGAGAAAATCCCTCTGAATGGGAATATTCAATAATCTAGCAATTATAAGATAATAAGGATACCAGTTATTAAAATGCAATCAATTATTCAATAACCATTGAGTAGTATATCTTGATTTCAGTCCACTGAATATTTCCCCAAAAAATCGGGTCACAAGTTATTATATTTTTCAAAAATATATGCACATTTAACTGTTAAATAATAAGATATATCAGAGCATGTATGGACATGAACTATATAGATAATAATTCAGATGATGAGTTAAAAAGGATATATGGTCTTAAGAATATTGCGGTAGTTGGAATGTCCCCAACTGAAGGAAAACCATCTAATTATGTTCCAAAATACCTAATTGAAAAAGGATACAATATCATCCCTGTAAATCCTATTTATGAGGAGATCCTAGGTAATAAATCATATCCAAAGGTATCGGATATCCCCCATCATGTAGATATAGTAGACATATTTCGAAAATCTGAAGATGTATTACCAGTAGTTAAAGATGCAATTCTAAAGAATGGAATCAACGTGATATGGATGCAATTGGGAATTTACAATAAGGAAGCAAAAGAAATTGCAGAAAAGAAAGATATCGGAGTCATTTATAACAGGTGTATCCTAAAAGAACATCAGCGATTGTTTTGATCACATATCTCTAATTTGAATATTAATCCGTAAAATTTTGAAAAGATAGAGTAACTTAATTAAATAGTAGATCATTTTATCTATTGTATCATTAATGCCTAAATGGGGCCAACTTGACAATAAAGTGGATTTAAAAAAAAATGAAAATTATAACAAAATAGGTTCTTTGCAAAATTTTACTAAGGTTATCGTATTTTGTATAGACAGAGATGACGATATAGGTATTAAAGGAGGGCTTGAAACTCCAATTATTGGAAAGGAATTATGCATTAATGCCGGAACAAGGTTAGCGATTGAAGATCCAGAAGATTCAGATTGTAATGCGATTTTTGGAGCCATAAAATCATATGAAGAATTTAAAATGAAGGGTTACGATGTCGAAATAGCCTTGGTTGCAGGCAAGTATAATAGAGGCATTGATGGAGATTTGAAAATCACTCAAGAGATCGACATGGTTCTTGGTATATACGAAGCAGATGGGGCGGTAGTAATATCAGATGGAGAAGACGATGAAACGGCAATACCTTTGATTCAAGGTCGTATTCCAATTATATCTATCCAAAGGATTATAGTAAGACAAAGTAGAAGTGTAGAATATTCCTATGCTATTTTAGCTCGATATATCAAAATCTTATTTTACGATCCACGGTATTCAAAATTTTTTCTAGGCCTTCCCGGTGCACTCCTAGTTACGAGTGGTTTGTCAATAATTTTTGGATTTTCTCGCGAAGCATTTGCATTGGGTATCAGCATTTTGGGTGCAGCTTTTATTCTCAGAGCATTTGATATAGATAAATCAATAGCCACTTTGTCAAAGCCTACTCCTTCTGGATTCATCCGTGTATTTTCTTACTTTGCGGGCACAATGATAATTTTAGCATCAATTTTAAACGGAATTTCTCATGTTCCTCAGGAAATATGGGATTCAAATCAAGGAATAACGTCAATCATAACAAACAAAGTTGTGCTAAGTAGTTTTGCAACTGGAACTATAACTCTACTGTGGATAGGAATTTCTACGATCTTCGCAGGGATATTGTTGAGTAACTGGTTCAAAGGAAGTATCAAAATAATATATGATATTCTGCGATTGGTCGTTTTGGCTCTATTTTACATACCCATGTTGCAATTGACTTCACTAATTACTGAGCGTGGAAATCCATTCAATCTAATTTCTTCATTGTTAATCGGTTTAGCGGTTACCCTCATAGCGGCAACTTTTCTATTCCAATACTTTAGAAACCGAAAGGGCGGTGAAGCTCTCAAACATGACGACCAGTAAGATATAATAGAGCATAAATGAGGGTATAAACATCTCTCCTAATGTCTATAATAGACAAGATTCTAAAACTACTGTATTCAACATCCAGACAAAATCTTATTTATAAAATATATGAAAAACACTTGACAAGCCAAATAAATCAATTTCCTTTCCCTCAACACATTGGAATTATTTTAGATGGAAATAGGCGATGGTCAAAAATAATGGATATCGATAAAGTGAAAGGCCATCAAATGGGTGCAGATATTGCGGAAGATTTATTGAATTGGATATACGACCTAGGGATAAAAATAACTACAGTATATGTGTTATCAAATGAAAATCTTCATAGGGAAACAAATGAACTCGAAAATATTTACTCCTTGCTCGAGGATAAATTGATTGGTTTGTATAATGATAGTAGGATACATGATAAGCAGATACGAGTAAAATCGATCGGAGAATTCAACATACTTCCAAAGAGATTGCAAGATATTTTGAGAAAGTTGGAAACGAGAACAGAAAATTATGAAAACATGTATTTAAACATCGCTATAGCATACGGTGGACAGAAGGAATTAATTGACGCGATTAGAAAAATAGCGACTTCAGTAAAAGAAAACAAAATTGAAATAGATGATATAGATGAGAAGATTATTGAGGCAAATCTATATACGGCCCATCTCCCCCAAGCGGAGCCTGATTTGATTTTAAGAACATCAGGGGAAAAACGGTTAAGTGGATTTTTGCTGTGGCAAAGTGCATATAGTGAACTCATATTTGTTGATATTTTTTGGCCAGAATTTAGAAAAATTGATTTGATGCGAGCAATTCGAACTTTTCAAAAGAGAGCTCGAAGATATGGTAAATAAATTCAGGATTTAAATTAGACCAACTCCCTTCATACGTTATCAATGCCTCAGCACGGAGAAATTGATAACAAGAAAAACTTAATCTATTGCGGATATTGGATGACATTTGATGATTGGGAAGATATTCACAAGTATAGCCCCAATGTAGATGATTCAAACCATGATGTGAAAGAGACAGTTGAAGACATTGCATAAAGGGGCCTTTTCCATTAAGGTGTAGGAAGCGATATGATATAAACACGCTTTTATAATTGTTAAATTCATTCATTCAAGGCAATGTATGATGAAATTTCGGCCGGGGCTGTATTATATTTGGTTGACGAAAATTCTGAAATAATGTATTTGACCCTCAATTATAATTATGGACATTGGGATTTTCCCAAAGGGAATATGGAAATAGGGGAGACAGAGATAGATACCGTATTTAGAGAAGTGTCAGAAGAGACTGGAATTAAAGACGTTCAAATAATCAACGGGTTCAGACAACAAATTTCATATAAATATAGGAAAAAATCAAAATTAGTAAATAAAGCAGTAATTTACTATTTGGCCGAAACTAAATCAAAGAAAGTGGTCCTATCATTTGAGCATATAAATTTTGAATGGCAAACTTTTGAGCAGGCATTACAAAAACTTTCGTTCGAAAACAGTAAACGAGTCTTAAAAATGTCAAAAGAATTTCTGGTAACAACAGAAAACATGAAAAGAAGTCCTATTAAATCCTAAAAAAATTTTGTTTATAATTATCAAAATCAATTAAAAATGAGTTAAAAGAGCTTATTGGAACTATAGGTACTTGATTTACATAGCGAAATTCATTAGGCAAAAAAGTAATAACTATTGGATAAGAACATTCAATTCCAATCGATTTATTCTTTTCCATAAAGAGAATACCTCGTTCTTTCTGTTTATCTACTGCGCGAACCATTTCGGAGTAGGAATTTCGCTTCCAATGCTTACAGTCTACAACTAAAGCATTTTGTAATCTTATACCTACTACGTCAATTTGTCGAGTTGGATTCCTAATACGATAGTTTTTGTATACCACATAATTGTGAAATTTCATTATCTCAGAAGCAAATAATTCAAAATCCTTCCAGTCAATTAACTTACAGACAGTCAAAATATCGGCACCACATTCAACTGCAGCTAACGCAATCATGATCTTATTATAGGAAGAGGCTTCGATTTGCTTGTATTTTATGAATATCCCTCTCTCGGACAGAAAATCTAAAACATCTATAGTTAAAAAACTATATTTGATTCTTATTTTGTTTATATTTGGATTAAATTCATTTAGTATCTTGATGAGCGAATTAGGATTGATTTTCAAAAATTTGAGTAAAAAAAAGAGTTTGGAGTTTTATTTTACTATTACTGTACCAACCATCGCTGGATGCAAGGTACAAAAATACGGATATTCGCCTGCTGTATCAAATTTATGCTCAAAGGTTTTTCCTTTGCTAGTCAGTGCTGTTGGACCAGCTAAACCTGAATCAAATGTCTTTCCAGCATCTGGTGCACCGGCGCTTCCAGATGTTACAGTATGGAATGCGGAATCATCGTTTGTCCACACTACAGTTTGACCTACAGTGGCTTCGATAGGATTTGGACTATATGACGTATCGGTCAAAGTAGATGCGCCCGGTACAATTGTTGCCTGTACTTTATCTGATTGAGTAAAAACACTAATGTTTGCGCTTGCTCCTATAGCGACTAAGCTAAGGATTGCAAGTAAACTTGCTGCAAGATAAATTGGTTTATTTACCATTTTTATCAATCTTTAATTAAAATTTACGGTAATAAATATCATAAGATTAAAGCGGGAGGAATTAAGTATCATAATTCACTTAATAAATATATTTAACCAATTGATCAGCAAAGATAATTACCCGATACAAAGTGAATGAGTTCATCACCCTGTTACAGCGAATCAGGCATTTTCCAATTTCGGATTCCGAAAAAAAGGTATTGTATAATATAATTAATAATAGACAAAGAGATTCGAACAACAAGATAAAGAAATTAAAGAATTTCTTCGGTTTTATAAGTAATAAGAAGGTTGAAAGCCTTTCAACAACATCAGTTGAAACAAACAGTCTGATGGAAAAAGGCATCATAGAACCAAATAACACCCCCATAGATTCGAACCCAAAGGTTGTTTCGAACCGACAGGTAACTAATGAAAAATGCAAATTAACTAGCTTGGGTCTCATCCATATCTTCAGCAATAAATATACCTATTCACCAGACTTTCTCATCAAATATAACGACGATATCGTCTTGCACGAATTGTTATTTAAGCACTTCCAGTCCAACACGATAAAGACGGCTACAGCCAAGTTTTTTAACATAATTACAGATTATTTGACAACGTCATCGAATTATATTATTAATTTGTCATTGGAGCAGGACAAACCCTTGACTCCAGATATGAAAGAAGAAATTGAGCATAAAATAAAGATCTTTTCTTTGATTTTAGGATTTAAGATAACAATTCTATTTAATGACTATAATATTATATCATCAAATATTAGGGCAAACAATGACAAAGTAATTTTTGCTATCCACCAAGTAGAAACTCTTATGAAAAAGAATTTATCTAAGGATCCAAAATTTCTAAATTTATTATCTATGGTATCGAGCGAATTTAATTCGGGCTATAATGACTTCACCAGTTTCATGGGTCAAGATAATAAACACTAATCCAAATTATATTTCCAATCATTCTAAATATTGATCTATGAGACAAATTGAAAATCATTTAAAGAGCAATTCATGACGAAAACAAAATATAATAAGTATCCTATGCGTCAATTTACTAACGTAATGTCAAAAATATGTCTAAGATGTAATAAATCATTTAATGAAAGTGATGTTGAAGACGAAATATCACAAAAATACCCATCTTGTCCTGATTGTTGGAAGGAATGGACAACCTATGCAGTCATGGTTATGAATGAGATGAGACTAGATATGTCCCTACCCGAACATAGAAAAGCTTTAAGAAAATACGAAAAAGGATTTTTTGATAAAACATTAGGGGAAATAGAAAAAAAACCGGAAAATAAATAATTATATCAAAGTTGTAATTATTCATCCACCATCTCCATCAAAGTAGGAGGGACTACCCTCAGGATCAATTTGGGATTAGGTGTATTAAGGATTGATTCAAAAAAGCAGTCAAGTAGTTTTATTTTTTTGTGGGTTGGAAACCTAGTCAATACACTCGTCAGTGATGCCAACAGATCGTGCTTAAAAGAATCTATTATAGATGGATTTAATGAAATTTCAATCATATAAGAATAGAATATAGTACTAATTTCACTACTTTTCATGTCAGCCAATGAATTCAACCAAGAATCGAATATATTCATTAAAGACTGATTTTCAATTTTTCCATAATTAGCAAAAACATTTTGAATAATTTCTTTTTTTTCTGCCGTATCGAAAGATAAGAACTCGTTCAGTCGACTTTTAATGATAGGAGTTCGAAGACCAGATGGTAAATTTGATAAAATTATCAAAATGTTTTCTACAAATGATGATGCAGGATTATCCTTGTCCACATGAGTCTGAAAAAATCAACAATATTTTTTTCTTTCCAATTAGCACGACTTTAATTCATCTAGAGTGAGAACATCACTTAAACGGTCATAATGAAGCGAAAATTTTCGCTCCAATTCAGATAAGATCTTTGTATTCCATCTCACGCAGAAGGCAAATATTAAAACTACTAGGATTAAATATTCTATGTTTTTTAATAATATACCGTATGCCTTGTATAGTTACTGTAGGCGGATTTTATGGAGATGAAGGAAAGGGAAAGATAATTGCCTATCTTTCTATAAAAGATAATTATGACATAGCAGCTAGAGGAGGTGTGGGCCCTAATGCAGGTCATACTTTTGTTCAAAACAACAAAGAGTTCAAAGTTAGGATGTTACCTAGTGCAGTATTAAACAAAGATACTAGACTTTTAATTGGTGCAGGTGTCCTCATAGAACCAAACATATTATTAAAAGAAATAGAGACATTCAATACTACCGATAGGACTTTTGTAGATTTTCAATGTGGCATTATAGAAAAGATTCATCAAGATAAGGATAAAAATAGTGATCATCTTAAGAATTTGATCAGTACTACGGGGACAGGGACTGGCCCTGCAAATGCGGACCGAGCATTGAGAAGTCTAAAACTTGCAAAGGATTTGCCAGAGATTGCTTTATTTTTAGAAGATGTTAGCAATTCCATTAACCATTCAATAGACAACAAAGAAAAGGTACTAATTGAAGGGACTCAGGGTACATTTTTGTCACTCTTTCACGGGACGTACCCTTTTGTAACTTCAAAAGATGTATCAGCCTCAGCCATTTGTTCTGATGTGGGTGTTGGCCCAAAAAAAATAGACGAAGTTTTGATTGTTTTTAAATCATATGTTACTAGAGTAGGAGAAGGACCATTAAATTCTGAAATAAGTACTGAGCAAGCAAAGGAAAGAAATTGGTTAGAATACGGAAGCGTAACAGGAAGACAAAGAAGATCTGCTCCTTTTGATTACGACTTGGCAAAAAAAGCTATTCGAATAAATAGCGCAACACAAGTGGCGTTAACAAAATTAGACGTTGTTTTCCCAGAATCCAAAGGTATAACAGATTTTTCAAATTTATCTGCAAAAGCTAAAGAATTTGTGGATAATATTGAATCCGAGACAGGATTACCAGTAACCATTATTGGAACGGGGGCAGAGATAATGGACACAATTGATAGAAGAAATAACAAATAATTCTAAAGGGCCGAAAGTATCAATTTTTTGTTATCAACTTCAAAAGGCAAAAAAAAGGAAATGTTATGGGTTTTGGCCCATGCATAATGTTATTTCGTTCCGACTTTGGTAGATATAGAAAGCAATGTTATTAAATCAACTTATTGGAAATAATTCCCTTTAAAGAACATCACTTTCGATGGAGAGACGTCCTGGACCAGACAAAAACAGGTTGAATGATTCGCTAAATTAACAGTTCGAGTTCAAATCCGCCGATAAAACCTTGCGAGATCTTAACTAAGAGAGTCGCACCTACCGTCTCAATAATAAACAATATTGAATCAATAAGCGTGGCTATGTCCACTATTACGGCAAATCCCTACATTATTTCCAGAAGGCTATAGGTTAAAGCCAATCCAGGAGGACTTCCTAAAATATTACCAAAAAATCCCGTAGTTTGTTCTACCCTTGAAGTTTATCAAATCCCTGAAAGATCAGCGCTATACCAACCACGATTCTACGCGGCAAAGGAGCGAATAAGGTAATTGCTTCACCACTAATTTGTTAGTCAAATTACACAATATGTATAAAAAAACACTATTTAGAATATTTATAAATAGAAAAGAGGTTAAAATTTTAAATTACGTCTACATCATGCGGATGGCTCTCTTTATAACCGGCGAGAGTAATTTTTATGAATTCTGCATTTTCCTGCATTTCGCCGATCGTATTGGCACCACAATAACTTAGTCCCGATCTAACCCCTCCGACAAGTTGCCTTATAATCTCAATTACGCTGCCTTTATAAGGCACCATAGCTTCGACTCCTTCTGGAACGTAGTCATTTAAATCCTCATTATCAGAACTTGAGTCAGGGTTTTCTCGATATCTTCGACCTAAAGCAGCATAAAAAGATGCCATTCCTCTATACATTTTATATTTTTTACCATTTTTTACTAGGGTTTTACCAGGGCTTTCATCAGTTCCTCCAAACATACTTCCTATCATGACAGACGACGAACCAGCAGCTAAAGCTTTGGTCATATCACCTGAAGTTCTAGTCCCCCCGTCGGAAATAATCGGGATATCATATTTCCTTCCCATTTTAACGCTGTCAATAATTGCTGTTAATTGAGGAACCCCAGAACCAGTGACAATTCTGGTGATGCAAATTGAACCTGATCCAACGCCTACCTTAACTGCATCAACCCCTGCATTTATCAAATCTTCAGTTCCCCTTCCTGTTGCAATATTTCCAGCTATAAGCTCACAAGAAGGAAATGCTTTTTTAATCAATTTTACAGTATTTATCGCGTTGTCACTATGCCCGTGTGCTATATCAACAACAATAACGTCCGCTCCATTGTTTAACAATGACTCAGTTCTTTCAAGGTAATCACCCTTTACTCCTACCGCGGCCCCAACAAGTAATCTTCCTTTCTTATCTTTTGAGGCATTTGGATATTCCTCCATTTTCAAGATATCTTTCCCAGTAATAAGTCCGCTAATTTCGCCGTTTTCATTTATGACGGGCAGTTTCTCAATTTTATTCCTATGAAGAATTTCTTTTGCCTGTTCTATATTGGTACCAACTTTAGCAGAAACAACATCTCTGGTCATCAAATCGGACACCAGTACCTTTAGGTTTCTTTCAAAAACAGTATCTCTGCGTGTCAGTATACCACACAGTTTGTTGTTGGAATCTTTTACTAACAATCCGGATATTCCATTTTCGGACATCACAGAGTTAGCTTCCTTTATAGTACTATCAGGATCAATGGTATATGGTTGTTCAATAACAACGGATTCACTCCGTTTTACCTTTAGAACTTGTTCTACTTGATCTTGAATAGTCATGAATCTATGTATTATTCCAATTCCCCCCTCTCTTGCGAGTGCGATCGCCATTCTCGATTCGGTGACCGAATCCATGTTGGCACTTATAAGCGGAATATTAAGACTAACATTTGAGGAAAGTCTTGTTTTTAGACTGGTTTGTGATCGAGACACAATAGGTGATTTCTTAGGCACCAAGAGAACGTCATCAAAGGTGAGGCCTTCTTTGAAGTACAATATTACCTTAATCCATATCATGTTCTAGGATTATAAGCGTTTTCATTCTGAATGTATATTGACTAATTTATTTTAGATAAATATAAATCTGGTATATAAAAAATTTTTTTCTTTTATTTTATAATAAATTAAAAATTGTAGTAGGTATGATAATACCTAGCCAACAACACTACCCAGTGGAATTGAACGCTGTTTCAAATGGGGGTATTGACGAGGATGTATTGGAGTTTGGCGAGGATGATGTGGGCGCTCCAGTAGGAATATTTATGAACGGAATAGCGCCTAAACTATTACCACCACCTGCTGCACCATCACCTCCACCAATGCTTCCTGTTACTAACGGAAGCTTACCATCCCATTTTTGGGCTTGAAGCCAGTTAAGATAGGTGGTACTATTATTAAGTTGAGTTTCGATGGTTTGTATAGCTAGAGACTCTCCTTGAGCTCTCAATATGTTAGCTTGGCGTTGACCTTCAGCAGAGGCAATGTTTGCTTTCTGTTCACCTAATGCTCTGGCTTCAGTTTGTTGTGCTTCAATCTGAATTCTTCGTAGTTCATTTTGAGCTTGCAGGGCACGCTGTTCGGCCTGAACTTTAGCCTCTACTGCTTGTACAAATTGATCTGAAAATTGGAAGTCAGTGATAGATATCGTGTCCATAACAATATTGTAAGGGGTCAGTCTAGCCTCTATTTGTTCTTCTATTTCAGTTTTTACCTGATCTCTTTTAGTAATCAATTCTTCTGCATTGTATCTAGCAGTTACTTGCTTTACAGACTCCTGAATTGTTGGCACTATAACCCTGTTAGAATAATCAAGACCTATCTCCTTAAACAAAATTGGGACAGTATTAGGATCTATTCGATAATTCAACGCCACTTCGGTCGCCACATTTTGAAGATCTTTTGAAGCTGAAGTGGTACTCTCAACAATCTTTTGAGTTCGAACTTCCATAGATACTATTGTATCCCTAAACGGTAATACAAAATGCAAGCCTTCACTTAAAGAGACCGAGGTATCAACTGCCCCGAATTTTAGTAATACACCACGATTACCAGCCTCAACTATCTTCAAACTAGAGGTCAGTATGACAAAAATAAGAATAACAGCAATTATTGCAGGGATAGCTATTTTTAATGGACTAGAAAAACCAAATCCACCTCCACCGCCTACATCTTCCAGTGGTTCCCCATCTGGGGTAATTCGCCTATTTCGTTTAGATTTAATAAAATCTACCATGTTTATATTAACTTACGCATATACGTGATTTAAATATTTATAAATACTAATTCTCGGAACTAAAATTTACCAAAATGTTCGAGGAATTCTTTGGAAAAATTAGCAGTTTCTGACAGATTTGAAGCCTCTTTTATATTATTATTTTTTATCCAAACAATATTTCCATCCAAGTCCACTAATATCTGCTTAGATCGTTCAAGGTATTTAAGAATGGCATTAATCTTGTCCAATGACAGCGTAGGAGACAATACCTTCCTCAAATCTCTTACCTTGGGAAATGGCTTAACATCCTTTATGGTATCAATAAAATAATCAACTTCCGCTTCAGTATACACATTTAGCGCATCCAACCTTCTTTTCTTGTTGACTTTTTTCTTATTAATATTTGAATTTTAGACCCTCAGTTAATAAAACTTTATTGATACTAAAAAGATTCAAAACGTGAATGTAGAATATACCAACACAGCGTAACAGACATAATAGATTGATGATTAACGGGACAAGTTGAATTCAGAATTTAAAGAAAGAATTATTTTATACATACATCAATTCAAGATATTTGTCTGCTAGGAATTACAGTTCCAAGAAAGATAAGGAAAATAGAGACAATAGACTCGACCTTATTCGTAATGCACATAATGAAAAAAAGGAAGACGAAATAAGAACAGATAGAATGGAAGATTATCTAGAAGTGATATATGAATTAATCCAGCAGAAGGGATATGCAACTACAGCAGATATTTCAAAGTATCTAAATGTAAGTTCACCAA
>Ga0183260_10000408_pt1 | contig 36062 bp, 30 predicted proteins | sample AntDrymUQ4972206_2_FD_129768 | JGI IMG/M metagenome (GOLD analysis project Ga0183260, IMG submission 129768) | Polar desert sand microbial communities from Dry Valleys, Antarctica - metaG UQ497 (22.06) (version 2) (version 2) | ecosystem: Environmental > Terrestrial > Soil > Desert | place...
GAATGGTCTTTATAAGAATCCGCTGAATTATCGTATTTGCGAAAGCATTCGCCTTTTGCATCATCATCATGCGATACAGTTTCGCCTTTCCATTCTGCTTTGCATTTAATACCGAAATGATTGTTTGATGTACGGACAAGCTTACTGGTACCAGCTCCGGTTTCATGAATTCCCTGTGCAAGTGTAATAGATGCGGGTACCCCTGTGCGTATCATTTCCTGCACAGCAATGTCTTTATAAGTGGTAATATATTCCTTAATAATTGCAGGAGACTGTGCGAACACAGTAAATGTTGTAATAAAAAAAGATATGAATAGGGATAGTTTTTTCATGGATGTTTACGATTTCAAATTATAACTTCCTAATAAGGTAAAGGCCATCACGTAAAGGAAGCATCAGTTTTTCTACATCATTTCTTTGATTTACAAATTCATTAAAAGCTTGTATTGCAATAGCATTTTTCTCTGTAATATTTTCTTTCAATACCTCACCATGAAACAATACATTATCTGCTAAAATAAAACCGTTTTTCCGCAGTTTAGGGAAAACGAGGTTAAAATAATTAATATAACTAATCTTGTCTGCATCTATAAAAACAAGGTCCCAAATTTCATTGAGTTCATGTATGATCTGTTCAGCATCACCTAAATGCAAACTGATTTTTTCATGATGTGCTGAACGAGCAAAAAATTGTTGAGCGATGGCAGCATCATCTTCCCTTATTTCCAGTGTGTGCAATTCGCCATTTTCTGCTAATCCCTTTGCGAGGCACAGGGCACTATAACCTGTGAACGTACCGATCTCTAAAATCCTTTTTGGCTGTATCATCCGGCTGATCATTTCCAGAAAACTTCCCTGCAAATGGCCGCTTAGCATTTGTGCTTTGGGATGATTGGCGATAGTGAATTTGGCTACCTCTTTTAATAGCTCATCCTCCGGAGTAGAATAGCGCTCTGCGTATTGTTGTACTAAAGGATCAACGATGTTCATCAATTAAAATTTCTTCAATATCACCAGAGTTCTGTTGTGGTTTGGATACGAGAAGCAGCCCTAAGAAAGTCAGCAGTCCATTAATGATTAGCAATTCTAATCCTATTTCAAATGAACCGAAAATACTTTTTTGAAACTTGTCAAGCAAAAAGCAAATGATAGGGGAAGCTAACGCAATGAAGGGAACCAATCTATCATTGACACTTCTTCTGGTAAGCATTCCGAAAGCAAATAAACCTAATAATGGCCCATAAGTATATGCAGCAACTTTTAAAATAACTCCTATCATACTTGGATTGTCCACCCATTTAAAAACCATTACGAAAAAAAGAAAAACTACAGCAAACGTAAGGTGAACTGTCTTTCTTGTCCGCTGCTTCTTTTTTTCGTCCCAATCCTGGCGTCGTTTCATGCCTAAGAGATCTATACAGAAAGATGAGGTCAAAGCGGTAATAGCGCCATCAGCACTTGGGAAAAGCGCGGATATGAGGGCGATAATGAATACAATGGAAATGAATGGTGACATGTATTGCAAGGCCACTGCCGGAAAAAGCTTATCGCCTGTTGCCGTTACATTGTTTGCTGTTGCAAAAAGATAAAGTAAACCACCTAAAAAGAGAAATAACAAGACAACAACAGTTTGAATGACTGCAAAGGTCAGCATGTTTTTTTGTGAGTCTTTTAATGTGCGCACACTGATATTTTTTTGCATCATTTCCTGGTCCATTCCCGTCATGGTAATGGTGATGAAGGCCCCTGCCAAAACCTGCTTCAGGAAAAACAACCTGCTGTTAGGATCTGTTACGAACATATTTGTGTAGCCTCCTTCACTCAAAGAATTCAAGCCTTCACCCACGCTAAGATTAAGGGATTTCAAAATATAAATTATACAAATAACAAGGCCGGCCAACATACAGGTAGTCTGCAAAGTATCAGTCCATACAATCGTTTTTACGCCTCCTTCAAATGTATATAACAGGATCATGGCCAATATGATCAGCGTGGTAGCCCAGAAAGGAATACCAAAGGAGGCAAGAATAGCATCCTGCAGTATCGCAACAACTAAATATAATCTGGCGGTAGCGCCCAGTGTACGTGATAAAATAAAGAAAGATGCGCCTGTTTTATAAGATGCAAAACCAAGCCGCTTGCTGAGATAATTATAAATAGAGGTAAGATTGAGCCTGTAATAAAGTGGCAACAGTACATACGCAATGACAACATAGCCTATCAGGTAACCAATGACGATCTGAAAATAAGAAAAAGCTTCAAAGCCGCTGCCCATCGGCTTTCCAACAGCACCGGGCACACTTACAAATGTGACGCCACTCAACGAAGTTCCGATCATACCAAAGGCTACAAGCATCCAGTTAGAATTTTTGTTACCTATAAAGAATGATTCATTATTAGAATTACGTGAGGTGAAGTAAGCCACTACCAGCAGAATAACAAAGTAGCCGATAACAAAGGAGAATAATAAAACAGGTGACATGTATTATATATTTATGATCATGCAATCAATAGCCATGTAATTTTTGAAGTTAAAGAAATTTGTTTTCCTTTTGTTCAAAGAATTAAATATTCAAATGCAAATACAATCAATTGCAATCTTTTGCGGATCAAAAAATGGAAGCAATACGATATACCAGCAACATGCAAAAGAGCTAGGAAAGATAATAGCTGCACAAGGACTTGCCTTAATTTTTGGAGGTGGAAAAAACGGACTAATGGGTGTAACGGCAGACAGTGCCATGGAGCATGGTGGCACTGTGAGAGGCGTAATTCCACAAGTGTTGATTGAGTGGGAACATCAACATCAAAATATAAGTGAGTTGCTAGTGGTAGAAGACATGCACATCCGTAAAAGAAAGTTATATGAATTATGCGATGCAGCTATAATATTACCGGGCGGCTTTGGTACACTCGATGAACTGTTCGAAATACTTACCTGGAACCAATTATCAATACATGATAAAAAGATCTTCCTTCTGAATTCGGAAGGTTTTTATGATCACCTGATCATGCATTTAAAAAAGCTGAACGATGAAGGATTTTTATATGGCGGGTTAGATGAACAGTTTACCATTCTGCATGAACCTTCAGATATCGTTTCTTATTTATCAGAGGATCAATAATTTCGAGCCCTTCCCTGGAAAAGTGGAATATTGAAACCGGCACGAATGACAGGATTTACCCTTCCTGCATTGTCGCGGTATGGTGAGTTTTCATCATCCATTATATCAAATAAAACTGCGAGGTAGCCGTAGGAACGGCCGCTACCGGGATTCCGTCCCGTAGTGTAACCTGCTCCCACCAAAAAACTTGTGGCGTTCACTTCTGACTTTTCTGAAGAACCCCCATTAGGTGGAAGGTATTTCAGGTTTATAAAATTATGTTCAAGCTGTGCCTGTGCAAAAAGAAAACGGAGCGGATACACTCTTGTAAATACACCACCACCATAGAGGGTTTGGCGGAGCTTATCATTGAAAACCTGGTAATCTCTATATGAAGTATAAATATAATTGACAACAATGCCTGCATCGAGCCATTTGGTAATACTATAACCTAAGTGTGGAATAACACCTCCCTGAAATGTGCCATTACCAAAAGAGAGGGTAATGCTGCCACCGGTAAAAAGGTTTTCTTTTTTAAAACCTTTTTGTTCTGTACTGTCCTGGGCAAAGCATGCCAAACTGCTGAATAAAAAAATAACAAGAATAATTTTTTTCATGGGTTAAGATGTGAAGTATTAAAAATGTAAGAATTCATTTTAGATTCTGTGGGTATTTTGATAAACATTTCAACTAAAACAGCCAGTGGAATAATCAAAAAGTTATAATGCCCTTGTAACAAAAAACCCATGATGCCTAACATGGCAACAATTTCTAAACCGGCGAAAAATATGAGCAGCGCCTTTTTATATTTCTCAAATTTCTCTTTATCGGTTGAATAAGAAGCGGCAACTACTTTTACCTTTTTGGAGAAGTAATATCTTAAAACAGCTAATGCGGTGAGTATTGTAAAAAGAAAAATGACAAATAGATTTGAAGCTTTTTGTTTATCAAGGTAAATGGGTTCAATGTATCTTTTCGCTATCAAACTTGTCAAAGAAAATATAATGATGCCGGCCATCATAGAATATAAAAGGATCTTTAAAGCTTGCACTTCTTTCTTCAAGCTTGTGTCCAGTGCTGATTCATTCATGCATCAAAGATTTTTCCTTTGTTTAAAATGCCGTTCGGGTCAAATACCTGTTTAATCTGCCGCATCAGTTCCAGTTCTTTTTGTTCAAATAGTATATCCATGTATTCTTTCTGTACCAACCCTATACCATGTTCACCACTGATGGTGCCTCCAAGTTTTTTTACCAGTAAAAATATTTCGCGAATGCCGTCTTTCAATGACCCATTCCATTCTTCATCCGTCAGCTCACCTTTTATGATGTTCACGTGCAGATTGCCATCACCTGCATGTCCGTAACAAACAGAATGAAAGCCGTACTTTTTTCCAATTTCTTTTACCCCTTTCAACAACACAGGCAATTCAGCCCGGGGCACTACAGTGTCTTCTTCTTTATAAACAGAATGTGACTTAACTGCTTCCCCTACCCTGCGACGCAATTTCCATAATTCTGCTTTTTGTTGTGCATCATCAGCAAATAAAATTTCACCGGAATCAAAGCCACTGATCACTTCAGTAATGCCTTCCAATTCCTTCATCAACACATCCACATCATTGCCATCTACTTCAATAAGCAAATGAGCCTGTATATCTTCGTCAATAGAAACAATGCTATTGTCCACAAAACGCATGACCCACTCCAATGCATCACGTTCCATAAATTCCATTGCACTAGGGGTGTAGCCTGCAGTAAAAATAGCGCTTACTGCTGCACATGCATTTTCCGCGGAACGGAAAGGAACCAACATCAGGAGATCATATTTAGGATGCGGTAAAAGCCTTAATACAATCTTTGTGACTATGCCAAGCGTGCCTTCACTGCCCACTATCAATTGCGTAAGATTATAACCCGTTGCATTTTTCAGTACATTGGCGCCCGTCCATATTATTTCGCCGGTAGGTAATACTACTTCGAGGTTCAACACATAATCTTTCACCACGCCATATTTTACTGCCTTTGGTCCGCCGCTATTTTCTGCGATATTGCCGCCAATGAGGCAGGAGCCGCGGCTGCTGGGATCAGGTGGATAAAACAAACCTTTATCTTTTACTGCATTTTGCAATACTTCAGTGATGACTCCGGCTTCAGTGGTCACCTGCAGATTACGCTCATCGATGTGCAGAATATGATTCATCCGTTCCATAGAAAGGACTACGCCTCCAAGGTGTGGTAATGCGCCGCCACTGAGACCTGTACCGCCACCCCGTGGAGTTACAGGTATTTTATATTGATTACAAATAATAAGTATTTGGCTGATCTCCTCAGCAGAAGACGGCTTGATAACTACATCGGGTAAATAATGTAAGTCTTCTGTTTCATCATGAGCATAATAATTGAGCACATCAACATCTGCAAACACATATTGGTCACCAACAATTTTCCTGAAGGTTTCGAGTTGTTCCAGAACAGGAAGTACTCCAGTTTCCATTACCATCATAATACTTTGAAATTCGATTGTAAAAATCGTGGAAAGAATCGCAAATCAAAAAAAGGATTCTCAGAGATTTTTAAATGATGGGCATATGGACTGCCGGCGATTGCCATTATATTTACTGAAAACACCTTGTTTTACCAACGAAAATTCAAAAGCTCCCCGTGTGTTATTGTAATTTTTCAATGTGGATACGGTAGCATCATATGTAAAGGAAAAGCTATAATCTTTATACCCCAGCCCTACCATTGGGATAATGGCATCTTTGTGCCGGTAATAAGCGCCGGCTATTAACTGATATTCGCCGTCGCCCGATAAATTGTACTGTGCATTGGCACCCAAAACCAGCTCGCTGGCTTTTGCCTGTGTAGTGAAATAGGCATTGGGATTTACGATCCACTGATCGTTGAGCATAATACTCGCATTCAAAAAGCCGATATAACGCACAGGAACACGGGTATCAACTGAATTGTCGTTTTCAAAAAAAGATTCATTGGGCCTGTTAAGATGGTGTATAGATGCCCCTGTATTTATATATACTGTTTCAGTCGGGAAATAAGCATAGTTCATTCCGACTTGCATGTCGAAATAACTTGTATTATTATTGGCCAGCGCTACGCTGGTGGGCAATTTGTTGTCGAAGAAATTGCCGTCAAACTGGTCAGGGAATTTAAGATTCGTTGTGTTGATCTGTTTATTTGCAAAACCTACATTGAATCCCAGGCTCAATAAACTTGAATATCCAAGCATCTGATGATAAGCGACAGATCCATACACTTTAGTAGAAGTTAGATTGCCACTTCCGGCTACGTCTTTCAGCACTACACCACCTGCCCCAACCCATCCATTTTCTAAGCGGTCACGAAAAAGCTGTATATCTCCAAATGCACTCATGGTCTTATAAGGCACTGTCATTATGGATGACCATTGATCCCGGTAATTCACGCCCAGCCTGTAATCACCCTCGGGTATAAAGCCGGTGTTAGCAGGATTGGTAGTCAATGGTGAATGGAAAAACTGGGAGAAATGAAGATCCTGTGCACATAGCGAAGTAGAAATAATAGCGACTGTAATCGCCAGTAAATATGAAACAAATTGCTTCTTCATTGTGTACTCCTTTTATCGTATTAATGTGATGTCACCTTTTTTAGTTGCTTTCGTACCGTCTGAAAATTCTACTTCTAATGTATAAGCGTAAACATCCATAGGTTGCAACACGCCCTTATATTTTCCATCCCAGCCAAATTTCTTTGAGTTCGTTTCAAATACTTTTTGTCCCCACCGGTTCCAGATGATAAATCTTAATTTGTTTATTGCATAACCACGTACTAATACTGTATTATTGATATCTCCGCTCTGCGGTGTAAAGGCATTTGGCACATCTACTGCGGGCTGCACTACAGATTGCACATCCCGAATGGCCGTATCAGAACAATTATTTGCATTATAAGCAATCAACATTACAGTATATGTTTTTGTACTGTTGTATTCATGCTGTATTCCATTCCTCGCTTTTGTTAGCAGTGAATCGCCATCACCAAAAAACCATTTAAATTTAATGGCATCGGGGGAAGAAATGTTATCAAAAATAATTGGGGTATTCACAGGTGGAGGTTGTGGCGAAGAGATAGTAAATGCAGCCAAAGGCTTTGGATACACTGTAACAGTCACCGATGTGGAATCAATAATATTACAGGTAGCAGAGTCTATTGCCGTAAGCTTTACTCTAAAGCTCAAAGGGCCTGAAGTGGTATTGGTATAAGTATGTGTGGGTTCTGCCATTGTACTTGTAGTACCATCCCCGAAATCCCAGAAAAACTGTTGACCGCCCTGTGATTTATTATCAAAAAGAGCATCATAGGGTGCACATCCTGCAACAGGTGTAGTGAATGCAGCTTTGACGGTAGCAGCCACCCGCAATGGTATTACTAATGAATCAGGAGCATTGCAGTAACCGGTATCAACAATTATCAATTTTACATTATACGTGCCGGCTGCCGGAAAACTATGACTTACTGAAGCTGCGCCACCACGCACTCTTGGGCTACCGTCCCCAAAATCCCAAATAAATGAAGTATCATTAAATGGACGGGCTGCAGGAGGAATAGAAGTGTTGGTAAACTGGTATTGAAATGATTCGCATGGTCCAAACTTTTGTAGTTGAAAAAGCGGTAAAGCTTGCAGGGCACCTACACGAATAGTGGTATATGAAGTATCTCTGATATTGCAGGAGTTGGGGTCTATGGCTACCAACATTACCGGGTAGCTTCCAACCTGAGTATATGTATGGGAAAGATTTGGTGTAGTAGTCGTTTGCCTTGGTGATCCGTCGCCAAAATCCCATTCATAACTCACTGCGTTAGATACTGTGTCTGTAAAATCCACAGTGAGTGGAACGCATCCGGAACTGTCCCGGGGTACCCCATTGATAGCAGCTTGTACACCACTCTCCAAACCTGCAAGGTTCAGTGCAATTTTAAGCATTTTAAGATTGCAATTGGGACTTGGATTAGTGACAGCCCAGGCGCCTGGTGTACCGGGAAAATTTCCACCTCCACAGTTGGCACACATAGCCTGGTATATTACGCCATTCGCATCAAACCTGCTCGTGCCTCCATCTACATGGTCAGGTACTGTTCCGCCATTCTGCCCATAAAAATCACCATATAATTGTGCTGTGGCATCCCGCTTGAGCACGAAGAAATAAAAGTCTTGCCCGTCATTAGTTTGGGGATTTTGAATTGAATTGACTCTGGTCAATCCGAGTGTACCTGCAAGTGAAAAGTTTGTACCCGGGATAGTGCCTCCCCAACCCGAAACATAAACATTCTCACAACGATCTACCAGGAATGCAACAGGAGAAATATTTGGAATAGCACTCGGAGTACCGAAGACTGTGCTGTATATATATTTAGAAAGATCGGGTTGCAATTTCGCAATGAATTGCTTACCACCAGGCTGACTCCATGGCGAAGGATTAGTAGGTGGAGCAATGATGGGCCAGCTACCTGTGGTTTGCCCCATTATATAAGGAAACCCTAAACGATCTAACTGAATGCCATAGACCTGATCCGTGCTACCTGTACCTATATATGTAGATTGTAAAATAGTTGATCCATTATTTGATATAATAGAGACAAAACCATCTATACCCCCCACATTTGAACCGTTAATACCTCCTGAAGTTTTTGGGAAATTCTGACTTTCTGTACCTCCTGCTACATAAATGGAACCTGAAGGCTCAAGTGCAAGCACATAGGCTGCATCATTTTTATCACCCCCCAAAAAAGTAGCAAATATCAATGATGAAACATCTGGTGTAAGTTTTAATACAACGCCATCCTGCATTCCACCAATATTAGGTTGTGCAGTGCCAGCTGTACCAGGAAATACATTGGACTGTGTGCAAGAGGCTACATAAATGTTACCGCCGCCATCTAAGACTACTTCACTACGTCCATCATCACCATAATTGTATTGCAGCGATGAACGGGACCGGGTGGCACTGCTGATGTTTGCTCCATCGTCCATAGCTCCGCCAATTTTTTTTGATCCTATCAATTGACTTCCTGCAGCATTGAGTTTGGTAACGACTATATCATATGCACCACCCCTACCTATCAAACCGGTTGCTCCGGTAGTAGGATAATTTTGTGAATTAGTGCGGCCTGCAAGAACGAGATTTCCTCCACCATCAACCACAAGACTATGGGGCTGTTCTATTCCGCTACCGCCTATGTATGTTGCATATACCCTGCTGCTACCATCGGGAGTAAGTTTGATGATTCCAATATCCCATTTATCACCACCCTGTTGTGTTTGAAATGCACCCGGAGAAACCGGAAAACCCGGATTTCCTGGTGCCACAATACCACCGCCATACATACTGCCATCTGCTCCATAAGTTGCAGTGAAGCCCCAATTATCCGTCCTGCTTCCGGCATAGGAAGCAAAGATCATTGTAGGATCAATAATGAGTGTAGATGCTTTATTGAAATCTTTAATTTCAAAACGTACCGTATTGCCTTGTATCTTATACCGGGCAGCTACTTCTTTTTTTCCTTTCCCATCCCATTGATAACTATATGGATAAAGTTCTCTGGCAACTCCTACACTTGTTTGTATATTGAGCTCACCATTTTTTACTTCTAATTTGTCAACACCATCATAGCGCAAGGCTATCTGAGAAAGATCTGCTCCCGGCTGTACGATGAGGTCATATTTTAAATATCCATTATGGGAATAGTAACGGACATCTACTTTGGGATAAATATTCTTAATAGTAATCCCCTGAAAAACTTTACAGTTTGTAGCCCATTTCGATGGGTCATTCCCGATAAAATAATTATTGTACGTAGAAATACCCTTATCAGCAACAATCACGGGTTCATTAGCAGCATTTAAAAATTGTACTTTATATGCATGAGAACGCATTCTGTTTGCAGATGCATCTTTTGTGGCTTTGCCATTCTCCCCATGCCCATGCATCTCCTGCTGCAATCTTTCGAGGTCTTCACTATTATGTTGAAGTACAGTAAACCCATTTTTCTGAATAAAAAAGGAACCATTTGAAATAGTACCCATGAATTGTACCTGCGGATTCCATTGACCTTTATTTTCAATGAATTCAATTGCACTGTAATCCTGTCCAAAAACTGTGAAGACGGTAAGGAAGGAGAATGAAAAAAATATAAAGTATTTGATTTTCAAAGTTGTTTCCAAATTAACTCATAAATACGATAAATGTTGGAATAAGAATTGTTAAGAAATTTTACTCCAAAGGGTTTTACCCTTCAATGACTGTAAGTGAAATTTAATCTTCCTGTTTTCTTCAGTTCCCAGTTCAGGATCACTTTGCACAACCTCTTCAGCACAAGTCTCGGCCAGGTATAAAATTTCTTTATCTTTTACCATGTCGGCAAGGTGCAGATCCAATACACCACTTTGGCGTGTGCCTTCTATATCCCCGGGTCCCCTGATGTTTAAATCTTTTTCTGCAATTTCAAATCCATTATTTGTACTGGTAATTATTTTAATCCGCTCCCTGGATTCCATACCTATTTTAGTTGAAGTCATTAAAATACAGTAACTTTTTTCAGCGCCTCTCCCTACCCTTCCTCTTAATTGATGTAATTGAGATAGTCCGAATTTTTCAGCGCTTTCTATTATCATTACTGATGCATTAGGCACATTCACTCCTACCTCTATCACTGTCGTGCTTACCATTATTTGTGTATCGCCATTTACAAAGCGTTTCATATTGATATCTTTTACTTCACTGCTCTGTCGGCCATGCACCATACTGATCCAATAATGTGGTTCCGGAAAAAAAGCTTTTACATTTTCATATCCCTGCATCAGATTTTCAAAATCGAGTTTCTGACTTTCTTCTATGAGTGGGAATATAATATAGATCTGCCTGCCTAAGGCAATTTCGCTTTTTATAAAATCCATCACCTGGGGGCGGTGAGTGTCGAAACGATGTACTGTGAGGATAGGTTTTCTGCCGGGGGGCAGTTCATCTATTACACTGTAGTCAAGATCGCCATAAGCTGTCATAGCAAGTGTACGTGGAATGGGTGTTGCAGTCATTACCAGCATATGCGGTGGAATGGGTGCTTTATTCCAAAGTTTCGCCCTTTGGGCTACACCGAATCTGTGTTGTTCATCTACCACTGCAAGTCCAAGGTTTTGGAATTGTACTACCTCCTCGATGAGTGCATGTGTACCGATCAATATGGATACGTTTCCTTCGATAAGACCTTGTAATATTCTTTTACGTTCTGCCTTTTTAATGGAGCCTGCCAGTAACTCAACTGATACGGGCAATTGTTTCACTAAATCTTTTATAGAAGCCAGATGTTGCTGAGATAAAATTTCTGTAGGAGCCATTAGGCAGGCTTGAAAACCATTATCTATAGCAAGCAACATTACCAGCAAGGCAACTATTGTTTTTCCGCTACCCACATCGCCTTGTAATAACCGATTCATTTGGTGGCCGGTAATTGTGTCGTGTCGAATTTCTTTAAGCACCCTCTTTTGAGCGCCTGTTAATTCGAAAGGCAGATGGTATTTATAAAATGTATTAAACAATTCACCTACCGTTTTAAATATCACACCTTTTGAAAGACGGTGTCTTTCAGATTTTACTAAAATGAGTCGCATTTGCGACATAAATAATTCTTCAAACTTCAGGCGTTGCAATGCCGCTAAATAGGCATCATAAGTTTTTGGGAAATGAATATTGATGTATGCATCATATCTGTTTATGAAGCCATTTTTATGAAGAATGTTTTCAGGAATGTTTTCTTTAATTTCTGAAGGCGAAATAATAGCAATAAGTGATTGTACCAATTTTCCTAACTGTCTCCCACCCATTCCTCTTGCCTTAAGTTTTTCTGTAGTAGCGTACACAGGCTCAAGTAAATTTTTTGGCCCGCCGGTTTCAGATTGGGCCAATTCGATTTCGGGATGTACGATCTGTGCTTTACTATTGAAAAAAGACAGTTTTCCAAAAGCAATATAAACTTCGCCTTCTTTCAGGATCTTTTCCATCCAGGCAATTCCTCTGAACCAGGTAAGCTCCAATATACCGGTTTCATCTCTTAAAAATGCAATCAATCTTCTTGAAGATTTTTCCCCTAATACTTCTATAAATGTGAGGCTGCCTTGCACCTGTGCAAATTCGGTATCAGGGGTCAGTGCATTTATTTTTATAATTTTAGTTTTATCTACATGACGGTATGGAAAATGATGTAACAGATCATTAAAAGTAAAAATGCCCAGTTCTTTTTTCAACAGGTCGGCCCGCTGTGGTCCTACTCCCTTCAAATACTCAATGGGGTTGCTTAATATATTAGCCGTGGTAGCGATGTTATTTCTTTTGGTAAAAATAACAGCGATGGACTTTTAAAATAGCATGCGAAGTAAAAGACGATAATATTGGAAGGACAAAGTAGAGTGTTGATCTATCTAAAAAAACCTTTATACTTCAGTTCTTCTTCCTCAATAACCAGCTACACTACATGAACTTTTGCAATATTGTTTTTTTGCAGAATGTTTCAGAGTACTTAAATATTAAATGCTCGTTACCAAAACCTGATATACAATGCCAGCAAAATTCCAAGTATAATAATGATCATCGTGAGTATGGATGGAGAAACCCGGAACATAGTAGTATCCACTTCCAATGCATTGACTTCTTTACTTCCTTTTACATCAAGCAAACTGATGATAACCATCAACAGCACCGTAAAAAAGAATACCCATCCCATACTGATCAAAAACGGTATTTCATAAATTCCCTGGGCATTCATAAAGGAAGTGTATAGTGGCGTTTCCGGAAACCAGCCCGGCAAAAATTTATCAAATAAAACCATCAATACCACACCACCAAGAATGCCCGCAATAGCAGCCTTTGAAGTTGTTCGCTTCCAAAAAAATCCAAGTAAAAAAACAGCGAAAATAGCAGGAGATATATAACCGGTATATTTCTGAATAAATACAAATCCACCTTCACTGCCGATACCTAAGGAATCTTTCCAGTTTACAATGATCGCCAGGATCAATGCAACTACCACCGTCATCCTACCAATCCACACAAGCTTGTTATCAGGTGCATCTTTTTTTACATATTTTTTATAAATATCCAGTGTATAAATGGTGGCAATGCTATTAGCTTTTCCTGCTAAAGAAGCCACAATAGCTGCTGTCAAAGCAGCCATAGACAAGCCTTTTAAACCGGTTGGTAAGAACCCTAAAATAGCGGAATAGGCATTGTCGCTTCTGAATTCGCCATTAGTCAGCATCTCCGTTTGCAATCCCCCATTTTTATATAATACGTACGCTGCTATACCGGGTAAGACTACTATTAATGGCATCATCAATTTTAAAAAAGCCGCAAACAATATCCCTTTCCGTGCTGTCTCTAAATCAGCGCCTAAAGCCCTTTGTGTAATGTATTGATTACATCCCCAATAATTGAGATTGGCTATCCACATACCGGCAACCAACATTGCTATTCCCGGTAAATCTACATAATTGGAGACCTGCTCTTTGCTGGAAGCTGCAGTGGGTTTATCAAAAATCATTTCGAAATGGCTTGGCGCTTTTTCCAATAGTGTATTAAACCCTGCTAAAATATTTTTACCGTAACCGAAATTTTCAGACACAAGCGATAAAGCAATGTAAGATGTAACAAGTCCTCCAATTATGAGTACAACAACTTGTATTACATCGGTATATCCTATCACTTTCATGCCTCCGAGGGTGATGAGCAATGCAAAGAATGCAAGCCCGATCATGATGAGGTGAAAATTATCACCACCTGCCAGACTGTTGATGGCAAGAGTCCCTAAATATAAAATAGAAGTAAGGTTGACCGTAATGTATAAGAACAACCAAAATATGGCCATGATCAAAGCAACCGTTTCATTGTACCGCGTTTTTAAAAACTGCGGCATGGTGAATATGCGGTTCTTTAAGTAAATGGGCATAAAAAATACGGCAACAATAATCAGTGAAGCCGCAGCCAGCCATTCGTACGCAGCAATGGCCAATCCTAATTTGAAACCGCTGCCCGACATGCCAATGAATTGCTCTGCCGAAATATTGGATGCGATCAATGAAGCGCCAATAGCCCACCATGTCAATGATCCTTCAGCAAGAAAAAAATCAGTTGAAGTTTCTTTTATATTTTTCTTTCGCCGATATATCCAGATACCATAAGAAGCAACTAAAATGAAGTAGATAATAAATACGACTATATCGGCTGTTTTAAGCATGGAACTTGTTTTGGTAGTAATATCTGTCTTTAGAAATTATTTCTTTATAGTAAACTTATATACAGTTGATGTCTGGTAAACCTGGCCAGGATTAAGCACTGTAGAAGGAAAAGATGGTTGATTAGGTGCATCAGGAAAATGTTGCGTCTCAAGACAAAATGCGGTTCTGAAATCATCTTTAGAACCGCTTTTGAAAGTGTTTTTACTTTGCATAAAATTGCCTCCATAAAATTGTAAACCTGGTTCCTGTGTATGTACCGTCATTACAATGCCTGAACTATCCCCAATAATGGTAGCAGCGTGTTTCATGGCCTTTGAACTGTCCCGTAATACAAAATTGTGATCGTATCCTTTTCCAAATTTGATTTGTTGATTTGCACTATCATTTACACTTGCACCAATAGCCGTAGGGTTGCGGAAATCGAATGGGGTACCCTGTACCTTCTCATGTTTGCCTAATGGAATCAATGTAGAATCAACAGGTGTGTACTGATCGGCATCGATCTGCAATACATGACTATTGATGGTACCGCTTCCTTCTCCATTCAGATTATAAAATGCATGGTTGGTGAGGTTCACGATGGTTTTTTTATCGGTAGTAGCGTAGTACTCGAACTTGATTTCATTGGCAGCCGTTAAACGCACTGTCACTTTCACATCAAGATTTCCTGGAAAACCTTCTTCCATATCTTTTGCGAGATAATGTAATACCAGCGTAGAATCATTTGATTGTAAAGCATCCCATACCACATCCCCAAAACCTTTTTTTCCACCATGTAATGTATTGGGACCATTGTTTGCAAATAGGTTGTATTGCTTACCATCAAGAGAAAACTTTGCTTTTGCAATGCGATTACCAAAACGCCCGATGGTGGCGCCGAAATAGGCTTCAGTAGAATTTATAAAATCAGAAACACTTTTAAAACCAACAACAACATCTGTTAGTTTTCCGTTTTTATCAGGTACCCATAAACCAACTATCCTTCCGCCATAATTGGTGATGGCAGCCATAATTCCACCTGCTTTCAAAATATATAAATCTGTGGCTTTGCCATCAATGGTATCCTGAAAAGCTTTTCTATCCGGAAGTACAATACTTGCTGAATCAGAAGAATCAGAAGCAGGTGGGGTGGAACTCACGTCAGTATTCATATTGGTGCAGCTTGAAATAATAGCAGCAGCAAAAATCATGGTAAATATGTACTTCATAAAGTTTTTATTGGTCTTAGGTTTATTTATTAAATAATTGAAAGTCATCAAAGCTTACTTTTTGCGATGTATCGCCTTTTGCAGTCAATCCTACCCGCACCGATCTATCCCATGGTGGCAAATAGCTTCCATCAACAGGTTTGTTATTTAGTAATTGAAAATCTTTTCCTTTTGCACTATATAAAAAAGTAATATCCTTTCCATTTTCAACCTGCATTTGTAAGTAAATTTTTCTTTTCGTTCTGATCGATGTTTGCATGACTTCAGATTGCTTACCTTTTTTTATTTCCACTACAGTTATTTTCCCGTCTTTCAAAAATGCACTCACGATATTTTTCTCATCACCAATAGCAGCAATGCCTGCACCTGCAGTTGTTCTTTTAGTGTTGATCTTTACGGTTGCTGTGTAGTTACCCGACAGTGTTTTTGTGCCTATAAATGCCCCTGTTGGTGAAGGCTTGGCAGACAGTGTAAGTTTACCCTTTTTTTGATTAAAAACTGCAGGTTCGAATACACTCCATTGCCAATGATCTTTTACAGTGCCGCCACTGAAATTATCTGTAACGGAAATCATTGCGACATCATCACTTTTATCTTCTTTTACAAATTCAATCCAACCATCAGGTGTAAACCTGAATTCGATGAGCAAGCCTTCCCTGCCTGTATATACATTGGTGCCTTTATTATAAGCATGGTATAAAAAATAATTTTTTCCATCTTTTTCAATTGGCGTTCCATGTCCAGGACATTTCCATTCATCATCATTTACCAGTATGGGGTTCTTTTTATACTTCTCCCAGGGACCGAATAAATTTTTTGATCTGGCAACACCTGTCTGGTAAGTACATTCTCTTCCACAACAACCGGCTGCTGCATAAAATGCATAATAATAATCCCCCTTTTTTATAATAGAAACACCTTCCACAAGATTATTTTCCCACTTTTCATTGTTGCGGAACAATTCTCGTTTTTCTCCCATCAATGTTGTGCGTTCTTCGTTCATTTGCTGCGCCCATATAGGTGTAGGTTTATTCACACTATTGCCATCTTCTTTCCAGATTATATAAAGTTTTCCATTTTCATCCCTCATGGGAAATGCATCAATGGACCCTACTTCCTGACACATCAATGGACCATGATCTGTATATGGCCCTTCCGGTTTATCGGCACTTGCCACACTCAAACATAGATTGCCACCTTTTTTATGCGCAGCATAATAAATATAAACCTTACCATTCTCATAAGATATCTCCGGTGCCCAAAAATAATAGTCGGCCCATGCAGGAGCCTGATTAAAAACATAGCCTTCTGTTTTCCAGTTTACAAGATCTTTTGATTTTAAAAGAGGATATGCGGGTAACCAATTTGAGCTGGTAGCACTGGCCCAGTATGTGTCTCCAATCTTAACAACTGAGGGGTCTGCATGATCTCCCCGCATCACCAATTGCTGACTAAAACTATGAATGTTATTAAAGAGAAATAAAAAACAAAAAACAAAAATTTTCATGCTTAGTTATTTTATTCAATTTGCTAAAAATTGTTTTTTACAATTGCCCTCAGGCAGGCTTAGGTTACATCCGGAAGTCTTCCGAAAAAGTTTCAAGTGCATAATTTTTACTATAACGCTGTTTGTTGCTGGCCAGTCCGAAGCTTGCTTAAATTCTATTTCTGATTGTTCAATTTTTTTATCAGGTTTACTTCATCACTTCTGTATGGCGTACCATTTCTAAAATAAATATCATGAAACCATTCAACAGGCTGGTCGCCAGAAGAGATCGGGGTATCCCATGCATAGATGGTATTACTTTTTCCTTCTACAAAACCCCAGTTGATAGCACCGATATTGTGTTTTTTCAAGAGGGGCAGAATGGTGGAAAACTTGCTGTTTCTCGTTCGCGCCATATACTCTGTACAGATCATGGGTCTGCCATTTGCTTTTAGCAATTCAATAGTGCGCTGATGCCAGGGCTGGTCTTCATAATTATGATAGGTAATGACATCTGAATTCTGTAATTGAAATGCATTTAGCTTTTCAAAATCCCATGCCCATAAACCTACACTAATAGGTTGATCGGGATTGACTGCTCTAGCCCAGGAAAATACTTTCTTAAGAAGTGGGAGTGATGAATCACGCTTGCCGGAATTGCCGGGCTCATTATAAAGATCCCAAAGTAAAATACGCTTATCGTTTTTAAAATGAGTCATTACATCTGTTACATAATTTTCCAGCTCCGGAAAAAGCGTAGTGTCATTTGAAAGTGGTTGACCGGGATCCTGCACCCAACCCGAATTATGGATTCCGGGTTTTGGTTCGGGTTGTTTTCCGGCTATGGGAATAGGGTTCCAGCAATCATCAAAAAAAACAAACAGTGCTTTGATACCATGCTTATCTGCAATGTTTAAAAATTTATTCATTCTCAATTTGAATCCTGATGCATCCTGCTTCCAGGCTATGCTATGCAGATACACCCGCATCGTATTGAATCCAATGCCCTGTGCCCATCCGAGTTCCTTATCTATTGTAGCACTATCAAATGTAGCTGCCTGCCACATTTCTAATTGATTGATTGCAGTACTCGGTAAAAAATTTGCACCTGTTATCCATTTATGCTCATTGTACCAGGCGTTGGCTTTTTCTACAGACCATATTTTACCTTGTACTGAAGTAGACTTCTGTGCATTAGTGGTTTTCGTTTTTTGTGCACTTACATTACCGGTAAGGAATATTAAAATAAAAAGAAGAGAATGTAAGAATCTCATGTGTATTTATTAAATGGTTAATGTATTTTTTTCATATTAATTACCTGATGGCTTTGGTATATTCATTTGTGTACTTACAGGCTCACCGAAATAAGGTGTTCCATCACTTTTCCAACTAAACTTCTGTGCCCGTGGTGACCGGTGCCTGCCGCAACCTTGTGCCGGTGCAGCGTTAGCATGATATAATATCCAGTCTTCTTTACCGTCGGGTGATTTAAAAAATGAATTATGTCCCGGTGCATATACACCATTTTCCACAGACTGATCAAAGACTGGTGCAGGGCTCTTTTTCCATAAAGAAGAATCGAGTAAATTTTTTTTCCCGGTGAAAGTGAGCAATCCCAAACTATAATTTTCAGTCCAACAGCCACTGGCAGAATAAATCAAAAAAAGCTTTTTCTTATTTCTTAATATCTGCGGCCCTTCATTTACATTCACATGCGGCGGGTTGTAAGGGTCATTCAGGTCACCATCTTTTTCCCAATCATAAACGGCACTAGATATGCGAACTCTTTTACCTTCTATCGTCCATGGATTTTTCATTTTGGCAATGTAAATTTCCTGGCTTCCATTCTGATCTCCTTCCCAGCCCGACCAGATCATATACAGGTTTTTGCGGTGAATAAATACCGAACCATCAATGGCCCATTTATCTGTTACGTCAGCTACTTTCCCTTTGAAATGCCATGTGCCCGACAACGGATCTGCAGTTGCATTTTCGAGCACATACATTCTGTGGTTATTGTTGTTGCCATTATCGGCAGCGAAATAAACATACCACTTATTATTAATAAAATGAATTTCAGGCGCCCACAGTTGTTTTGAATAAAGTGTATTTGGCGGTGGTTTAAAGATTGTTTTTCTTTCTGCGGTTTTCAATGCTGCCAGGTCTTTCGTTTTCCAGATTTCAATTCTATCGCCTAACGTATGGGTATAATAATAATAGCCGTTTTTGAAAATGCTCCAGGGATCGGCACCAGATGGTAATAAAGGATTGGTAAAATCAGTTTGTTGAGTGAAACAAATAGTATATGATAAGAATATAAAATTAAATAAAGTAATGGCTCGCTTATTCATCATGATCTTTTATTCTCCGGAGGGTTTGGTCACAGACACATTCACAGCTACGGGCTGTCCAAATGCAGGAGTACCATCAGCATTCCAGGTAAATTTTTGCATGCGAGGGTTTCGTTCATCTCCACATCCCTTGCCACTTGCAATGTTGGCATGATAGAGTATCCAATCTTCAGTGCCATCCAGAGATTTGAAAAATGAATTATGACCAGGCCCAAATGCACCACCTGATACATTTTTTGTAAAAGCAATCGTTTCTGTAAAATTAATATAATATTATTCATTGCAAATATTTTATGAAGGGAAAAAAATTGATTTACAATCAGTGAATTTTTTTACAGCAGTAATCTTATTAACTTCTTTAATCTAAATATTATCTTTTTCTTTCTACATCAAAAACCTTAATTTGTTCTTTTCAAAATAATAGATTGATGTTATACCCTACTATTCAAAATTTTATAAACGGCCAATTTGTTGACACTGATTCGACACGGATGTTAAATGTAATATCTCCACTTGATGGACAACTCCTATCAACTGTCCCTATGTCATCCAAAACAGATCTCAATAATGCTGTAGCAGCTGCCAATGCCGCGTTCAATAAGTGGTCGAGGACACCTATCAAAGAGCGGGTGCAGGTATTTTTCCGATATAAACATTTATTGGAAAAGCATCTACAGGAATTAGCTCATTTATGCTCGCAGGAAAATGGCAAAACCATTAATGAATCAGTGGCGGAAATCGAAAAATGTATTGAGCTTACCGAATTTGCCTGCTCACTTCCACAGTTGGTAACCGGTGAAATTCTGGAAGTAAGCAAAGGTGTGGAATGCAGAACCGAACATGTGCCATTGGGAGTTGTTGCTTCCATTGTTCCCTTCAATTTCCCAAGCATGGTTCCAAACTGGACCATTCCGAATGCAATTGCGCTCGGTAATTGTATGATTTTGAAGCCAAGCGAAAAAGTTCCCCTTAGTGCCGGAAGAATTGCTTTATTATTAAAAGAAGCCGGTTTGCCTGATGGTGTTTTCAATATTGTTCATGGCGATGTAGAAATAGTGGAAGCCATCTGCGATCATCCCGATGTAGAAGCTGTATCTTTTGTTGGTTCCACAAAGGTCGCCAAGATTGTTTACCAGCGAGCTACTTCAAATTATAAAAGATGTTTGGCCTTGGGTGGCGCCAAAAATCATTTGATGGTGATGCCCGATGCCATCCCCGCAATGACGGCGCAAAACGTTTCTGCTTCTATGAGTGGCTGTGCGGGACAACGGTGTATGGCGGCATCGGCGATGGTAGCCGTTGGGGAGGTAGATCATATTATTAATAAAATTGTAGAAGAAGCACAAAAGATAGTACCTGGTGAAAACCTGGGAGCAGTCATCAGCAAAGAATCCAAAGACCGAATTGAAAAATATATTACTGAAGCAGAGGAACAAGGGGCGACGATATTGCTGGACGGGCGTGGTGCAACAGTAACCGGTAAAGAAAATGGCAGTTATGTAGGCCCTACCATCATAGATCATGTGAAGCCTGAAATGGCTATTGCATATGAAGAAGTTTTTGGACCAGTTATCAGCATCATGCGTACCAATACAGTAGATGAAGCTCTGGCAATTGAGAATGCAAATCCTTATGGCAATGCAGCATCCGTATTTACACAAAATGGTGGCGTAGCAAGGTATATTATTGACCATGCAAGTGCGGGCATGATCGGTGTCAATGTGGGCGTACCTGTTCCCAGGGAACCGTTTTCATTTGGAGGCTGGAACGAAAGCAAATTTGGTGTAGGAGATATAACCGGTAAAAGCTCCATTGAATTTTGGACAAAGCTGAAAAAGTCAACAATAAAATGGAACCCGGAGGCAGGAGTTAATTGGATGAGTTAATGATTATTTTGAATGGTAAATGATGAATATTGAATTATTATAAGCTGGGCAAATGGCTACTATGACTCTTTGGTTGCGTCGCACTCTTGTACGTCCAGAACAATATGGAGCACACAGAAAAATTTTTTTGTTAGATAAAAAAATCATTCAATACGATATGTAGTCACAATTTGTGACCACATAATTCCAAAATATAAAATGTTCAAGGTTACAGATTGTGACCTTGAAAAACTATTAAAATGAATATCATCAGAAGTATTCAAAACCGCATTTATGAAGTACGAGGTGAGAGAGTGATGCTTGATTTTGACCTCGCCATACTTTACGAAGTGCCTACAAAAGTTTTAAATCAGGCTGTTAAAAGGAATATTAAACGATTCCCCAAAGATTTCATGTTCAGGCTCACTCCGACTGAATGGAAAGAAATGCGGTCACAATCTGTGACCGCATACGAAACTACAACTCCCATCCGGTCACAGATTGTGACCGCATCGCAGGGTAAGAGAAATACGAATATTACTCCCTACGCTTTCACCGAGCAAGGAGTAGCCATGCTAAGCGGTATTCTAAATTCTGATAGAGCCATCAACATGAATATTGCCATTATGCGGGCTTTTGTGGAGATAAGAAGGATTTTGGTTCAGGAAACTGATTTGAAAGTGCAGTTGAAGGAAATAAAAGAAAGAATCGGTGAACACGATGCGCAATTGAACCAGATTTATGATGCCATGGAAAATTTGCTTGATGAAAAAGCAGCAGAAAGGAAATGGGGAGAAAGGCAAAAAATAGGATTTAAAGTTTCAAACTGATTTATTTTGAATGATAAATGATGGATGTTGAATTATTATGAGCCGGGCAAATGGCTACTATGATTCTTTTGTTGCACAGTTTACCCTGACGAAGGAAGGGCACTCTTCAACGTTCAGAACTACATTCAACATTTAAAATGTAACATTCAACATAGTAATTTTAATGGAAACACTAAGCAAATCCCAAACAGAAAAAATTATTCGCGACAATCAGGACTACACATTATTTTCCTGGAGTAAACAAAAAGGAATTAATCCAATATCTGTAAAATATGCAGAAGGAGTTTATCTGTATGATTATGATGATAAGCGATACATTGATTTTTCATCAGGCCTGATGAATGTCAATATTGGCCATGGGAACCAAAGGGTAACAGAAGCTGTAGTAAAGCAAATGCAGGAAGTGGCTTATGTAACGCCTAGTTGTGTAACAAAAGCACGTGGGGAACTGGGAAAAAAGTTAGCAGAGATATGTCCCGGCGATTTGAATAAAGCCTTCTTCACTGTTTGTGGTGCCTCTTCTATTGAAAATGCAATCAAGCTCGCAAGATTATATACCGGAAGGCATAAAATCTTAACCCGCTATCAATCCTATCATGGTTCTTCTAATGCGGCAATGACAGCCAGCGGTGATCCAAGAAAAATACCGGTAGATGCACAACAGGCGCCAAATTTTGTGCACTTTGATTTGCCTTATGCTTACCGATGGGATTATGGTGAAGATGCTTTGCTCAAAGAAGCAGTCGCATCACTTGAAAGGATCATCGCTTATGAAGGTCCAAATAATATTGCTGCCATTTTGTTAGAAGGTGAATCGGGTTCATCAGGTTGTTTAAAGTATCCGATTGGTTACTTGAAAGCAGTAAGAGAAATATGTAATAACCACGGAATATTATTCATTGCAGATGAAGTGATGAGTGGTTTTGGGAGAACAGGAAAGTGGTTCGGCTTCGAACACCATGATATTGTTCCCGACATGATTGCAATGGCAAAAGGATTAACATCAGGTTATTTACCTTTTGGCTGTTTGATGGTGAGTGATAAAATTGCTTCTACGTTCGATGACCAGGTGATGGCAATTGGGCTAACTTATTCTGCACATCCTGTCTGTTGCGCTGCAGCCCTGGAAACATTAAAAATTTATGAAGATGATAATCTGATTGAGAATGCAGCAACAATGAGTAAATATATTGATGAACAAGTTGAATTGCTGAAGAAAAAACACCCAAGCATTGGTGACTGGAGAAATACAGGTTTGCTTGGTTGCCTTGAATTGGTGAAAAACAGAAAAACAAAAGAACCAATGGCACCGTTCAATGCAAGTGCAGATGAGATGACCATCATGAATAAAGTGGCGGCCAAAATTAAAGAACTAGGCATGTACACTTTTGTAAGATGGGGTTACATTTTTATTGCACCTCCATTGTGTGTTAACAAAGAACAGATTGATGAAGGGTTGGATATAATAGGTGAAGCATTAAAGATTGCTGATGAGGCGGCCCATCCCTAACAACTTTTTCTGAAAGCCGGCAAATGGTTCTAAAGCCCTTCCCGGTGGGAAGGGTAAGGACATCATAAAAGCAGTAAGGAAACACAATGCTTTTGTGATGAGTGAAAAAAGAAAGAAATGTCGGTAAGCGAGGGTCTGTGAAAGGATGGCCTTTCCACCGGGAAGTTCGGGATGGGCTGCTGAATAAAATTGTTCCAGTACAAGAGTGCGACGCAACAGGCGGTGATTAAAATTACTTAAGTTGGTTACATAATAAAAATTTCATCAATTGAAACAGTTACTTACATTTTTGTTGTTGCTGGTTTGGATTTCATCTTTTGTTTAAACAACATTTATTGAGAATGAATAATATAGAATTCATGCAGGAAGCTATAATGCTTTCAATAGAAAATGTAGAAAACGCTACCGGGGGACCTTTTGCAGCAGTAATTGTAAAGGATGGAAAGATAATAGCCAAAGGAGTAAACCAGGTTACAGCTACAAATGATCCCACTGCACATGCAGAAGTGGTGGCTATACGTGAAGCATGCAAAGTTTTAGACTCGTTTCAATTAGATGGATGTGAAATTTATACTACCTGCGAGCCCTGCCCTATGTGTTTAGGCGCTATATATTGGGCCAGACCTGATAAACTGTATTATGCGAACACAAAAGAAGATGCAGCAGAAATTAATTTCGATGATAAATTTATTTATGAGGAAATAGCAAAACCAATGCACGAACGTAAACTGTTTACGCGTCAGCTTTTACGTGAAGAAGCCTTACAAGCATTTAAAAGTTGGCGTGAAAGTACCGAGAAAATTGAATACTAATGGTTTCATTCATTTTAAATAATCAGTTTATTGAAACAACTCTTCCAAATGGAAGTACAGTTTTAGATTTTGTTCGCTACAATAATAATTTAAAGGGAACAAAAATAGGTTGCAGAGAGGGTGATTGTGGTGCATGCACAATTTTAGTTGGCGATTTTGAAGAAGAGAAAATAGTTTATCGCTCCATCACATCTTGCTTAATGCCTTTAGGCAATGCACAAGGCAAACATATTTTAACAGTGGAAGGAATTAATCTTCCTTTTAATAAGCAAAACTTACCTGAACTTTCGCCTGTGCAAAAAGCAATGGTAGAAACTAATAGCACCCAATGTGGTTTTTGCACCATCGGCTTTATCATGTCTTTTACAGGGTTCACGCTTCACCATCAAACAAAAAAATATGAAGAGGCAATAGCAGCTATAGATGGAAATATCTGCAGGTGCACCGGCTATAAATCAATAGAGAGAGCTGCCAAAATAATCTCAGAAAAAGTAAAAGATAAACCTGCAAAAAATACAATTGCATGGTTGATAGAACATGGTTTTCTTCCTTCTTATTTTATAAATATTGAACAGCGGTTGAAAGAGCTAAAGCACAAGGCAAAAACAACAACAGCATTTGAAAACGGCAACCCGCAAAAAATGGTATTAGGTGGAGGAACAGATTTAATAGTGCAGAAACCTTTAACAGTAAAAAAGTCTGCGGCTGAATTTGTTTTTGATAATCCTCACCTGAAAGAAATCACTGTAAAAGATGGTATTATTTATTTAGGCGCCTCAGTAACTGTTACAGCTTTTGCAGAATCAGAAATAATACAAAATATTTTTCCTAATCTGAAGCATTACATTAAATTAATATCTTCTACACCCATTAGAAACATGGCCACCATTGCGGGTAACTTAGTCAATGCTTCACCCATTGGTGATATGACTATTTTCCTTTTGGCTTTAGATGCTTCTGTCGTGATAAATAAAAATGGATCGCAGAGAATATTAAAACTCAAAAACTTCTATAAGGGCTATAAAATTTTAGATAAGGATGCTGATGAAATTATAGAAGCTGTTTTCTTCAATAGACCGCCTAAAAACACTTATTTTAATTTCGAAAAAGTTTCAAAGAGAACTAACCTGGATATTGCTTCCGTAAATTCTGCTTCTTTAATAACTATAGCAAATGATGTGATAGAAGATATTCATCTATCTGCAGGTGGTGTTGCGCCTTTCCCAAAATACTTAACCAGTACAGCTTTATATCTGAAAGGAAAGCGAATTGATGAAGTTATCTTGAATGAAGCAATAACAAAAATGAATGCTGAAGTAGACCCTATATCTGATGCAAGAGGAACTGCAGAATATAAAAGACTTCTATTACGCCAGCTTTTCTTAGCTCATATTATCAAAGCTGGTGCAACTAAACCTGTACAAAAAATATTAGTTCAATGATTGAAAGCAAAACTAATATTGCCGTTACAACTAACACAAGTTCTCCTAATTTTCCAAACATAGATGCTGCAGGCCATGTTACAGGTAAGTCTCTTTATGTAGATGATGTGCCTTTAATGGAAGGAACACTTTATGCCAGGATATTTGATTCACCTGTTGCACATGGAATTATTAAAAATATTGACTGTTCTAAGGCTGAAGCCATGAATGGTGTAGTCAGAATTTTTTCTGCTGCAGATATTTCCGGCGAAAATGAAATTGGTGGCATTGTGCATGACGAACCTTTACTAGCTGAGAAAAAAGTGATTTTTCAGGGTCAGCCTATATTATTTATTGTGGCCGAAACAGAAGATGCCGCTGAGGAAGCATTAAAAGATATTAAGATTGAAATAGAACCTTTGCCTGTTATTACAGATCCAAAAGAAGCTTTTAAGCAAGGGCAGCTTTTGTCAAAATCAAGAACTTTTAAAAAAGGTGATGCTGCATCTGCTTTTGCTCAGTGCAAATACATTTATGAAGGTGAAGCAGAAACAGGTGCACAGGAACATTTGTATTTGGAAACACAAGGAGCGTATGCGTATCCTTTAGAACAGGATTTTCTGAAAATATATTCTTCTACCCAGGGTTTACGGCATGTGCAGGAAACTGTTGCTGCTATCTTAGGTGTGGGCATGCATAAAGTAGAAGTAGATACCACACGGTTGGGTGGTGGCTTTGGAGGCAAAGAAGACCAGGCTGCTATGTGGGCTTCTGTAGCAGGTTTAGCAGCATGGATATTAAAGCGACCTGTAAAATGTATACCACATCGTATGGAAGATATGCGGATGACAGGGAAAAGAAATCCATATAAAAGTGAGTATAAAATTGGTTTGGATGAAGAATATAAGATAGTGGCATATGAGGCTACTTACTATCAAAATGGCGGTGCTGCTGCCGATCTTTCTCCTGCCATATTAGAGCGAACACTTTTTCATGGCACCAACAGTTATGATATTCCGCATGTGCAGTTGACAGCACATTCCTGCAAAACAAATCTTCCGCCTAATACAGCCTTCAGAGGTTTTGGAGGACCACAAGGTATGTTTGTGATTGAATCTGCTATTGATCATGCAGCAAAAGAATTAGGTGTAGATGCCTCTTTCATTCAGCGAAACAATATTTTGAATGACGGAAGTGAATTTCCTTTTGGGCAAATAGTAAGAGATGCAAAAGCGAAAAAATGCTGGGATGAAGCAGTAGAAAAATATGATCTGAAAAAAATTCAAAAAGAGGTTTGCAATTTCAACTCCAAAAACTTTTTTTATAAGAAAGGAATTTCCCTGATGCCGGTGTGCTTTGGCATTTCATTTACCAACACAATGATGAATCAGGCGAGGGCATTAGTACATGTATATTGGGATGGTAGCGTGAGTGTAAGTACTGGCGCTGTGGAAATGGGGCAAGGCATAAATACAAAAATGCTGCAGGTGGCTGCAAAGTCCTTTGGTATTGCTCCGGCAAAAATTAAAATAGAAACTACTAATACAACAAGAGTAGCTAATACCTCTCCTTCTGCTGCAAGCGCTACTGCAGATTTAAATGGCAAGGCTTTGCAGATTGCATGCAATCAAATTTTAAGACGATTAACTGAATTAATTAAAACATTATTTAAAGCTGATGAACAAGCAACAGTATCAATAATCAATGAACAAATCTATATAAATAGTGTTGAGACTGGGATGGTTTGGGAAGAAGTGGTTCAGAAGGCGTTTGCTTCACGACTTAACTTAAGTGCAAAAGGTCATTATGCTACACCAGAAATTCATTTTGATAAAGTTGCAGAAAAAGGACATCCATTTGCTTATCATGTTTATGGAACGGCAATAACAATAGTAACTGTGGATTGCCTTCGCGGTACTTATGAATTTGATGCCGTGCATGCTGTGCATGACTGTGGTTCATCAATTAATACAGCCATAGACCTGGGACAATGTGAAGGAGGTATTGTACAAGGTATTGGCTGGATGACAATGGAAGACGTGGTATATAACAAACAAGGAAAACTTTTATCCAATGCTCTTTCTACCTACAAAATCCCCGATATTTATTCAGTTCCTAAAGAATTAAGTATTCATTTTTTAGATACTGATGGTTCGCCAATGGCAATTGAAAAATCAAAAGCAGTTGGTGAGCCGCCATTGATGTATGGTATTGGTGCTTTCTTCGCTATTCGCAACGCGGTTCTTGCCTTTAATCCTAAAGCAATTGTTCCGTATGTGGCTCCAATGACGCCCGAAAAAGTATTAATGAGTTTATACCCAACTTATTCCGCTGAAAAATTATAAAAAACTTTTTAAACTGTAGATTTATGGAATTGGAAGTTTATACTTATCTTTATCGTTACTATCGTAAGACAGAAGTATGATTATATCTTTTGGCAATTCAGAAACCGAAGAAGTCTGGCAGGGCGTACGGGTAAAAAAGTTACCAAAAGAAATTCAAGAAGTCGGAAGAAGAAAACTGAGGATGATTAATAACTCTATTACCTTAATGGATTTAAAAATACCACCTTCGAACAGGTTAGAAAAATTATCAGGGAAGCTAACTGAATATTATAGTATCAGAATCAATGACCAGTGGCGAATTATTTTTAAATGGACTAAATCCAATGCTTATGATGTAGAAATTATTGATTACCATTAAATTTAAATTGTAATGAGCAGACTTAAAAATATTCATCCGGGAGAAATACTTTTAGAGGAATTTCTAATTCCCTATGAAATTTCCGCTTATAAGCTTTCAAAGGACATTAATATACCTCAAACCAGGATTTCTGAGATATTAAAAGGAAACAGAAGAATTACTGCTGATACAGCTTTAAGATTAAGCTGTTACTTTGGTAATTCTGCAAAATTTTGGCTGGGCTTACAAAATGATTATGATCTCGAAGAAGAAAAAAATGCCAAAAAAAGTGTACTGCAATCTATCAAGCCTATTCAGGATAATGCAGCCTGATGGGTGAACTAAAACACACTTCGATAACAGGTATATACAGCAAGCGTTGCTGGCTGCAAGGCAGCTTTCAGGAAGCTACTGTCTTCTTTAAGGATGGTATCATCACACAAATACAAAAAGGTACTCCTGAAAGTTTTGAAGGCATAAAGAATGCAAGCAATTCTATACTTATGCCCGGCATTATTGATGCGCATGTACATGTTAACGAGCCTGGAAGAACAGAATGGGAGGGATTTGATACTGCCACACAAGCTGCCGCTGCAGGCGGTATTACTACCATTGTTGACATGCCTTTGAATTCAAGCCCGGTAACAACAACTGCTAAAGCATTCAAACAAAAATTATCAGCAACAAAAGGCAAAATGCATGTGAATGCTGGTTTTTATGGTGGGCTTGTACCCGGTAATTATAAAGATTTAGAAGAACTCATTCATCAAGGTGTTTTAGGCATCAAAGCGTTTCTCACTCATTCTGGAATTGATGAATTTCCAAATGTTACTGAAAAAGAATTGAACGAAGCCGCACCTCTATTTGCAAAATATAATATTCCTTTATTGGTGCATTGTGAATTATCTGGTGAAGCACCAACTGATTTAGATGAACATCCCACTCACTACAAAAGCTATTTAAAAAGCCGCCCCAAAAGGTGGGAAAATAAAGCTGTCAAACTGATGATTGACATTTGCAGAAAACATAATTCTCCTACTCACATAGTACATGTGTCATCTGCAGAAACTCTGGATCAAATTAAAAAAGCAAAAGCAGAAGGTTTGCAATTAACAGCAGAAACCTGTCCGCATTATATTTATTTCAATGCAGAAGGAATACCTGATGCTGCTACCATTTATAAATGTGCTCCACCTATCAGGGAAAAACAAAATAAAGAGAAATTAAAACAGGCACTTGCTGATGGCACACTTGATTTTATTGCTACAGATCACTCACCTTCCCCGCCTGCAATAAAAGAAATAGAAAGTGGTAATTTAAAAAAAGCATGGGGTGGCATTGCCGGCTTACAATTCTTACTTTCTGTAAGTTTTACTGAATTAAAAAAGAATTTATCACTGGAAACAATCATTCCTCTACTTACAGAGCACCCTGCACATTTTTTAAAAGTTGATAAAAAGAAAGGGTTTATTAAAGAAGGTTATGATGCTGATTTTGTTGTATGGTCGCCCGATGAAAATTTTGTTGTGACTGAAGAAGCAATTCTTCACAAGCATAAAATAAGTCCTTATGTTGGTCATAAACTTTATGGAGTGGTACAGCAGACGTATGTCAGTGGCAGTCTTATATTTGATAACCATAGATTGATTCAACAAAATAAAGGGCAATGGCTTTTGAGAAAGTAAGTGAAATAGTAAAAACATCTCCACATTTTGCTCAATTAACCGATTTAGCTGCAGAAAGATTGGGCGGTAGAGTACTTTTTGCCACAGATGATTTCTTTGCAGAGAAAGAAAATTTAATCAAACCCGGCAGAGGAATTTTTATAGCAGACAAATACACTGACAGAGGCAAGTGGATGGATGGTTGGGAAAGCCGCAGAAAACGTACAGCAGGGCACGATTGGTGTGTGGTGCAGTTAGCAACAACAGGTAAAATTGCCGGGTTTGATATTGATACAAATTTCTTCTTAGGTAATCACCCCCCTCATGCTTCTATTGAAGGTGCTTTGATTAAAGATGCTTCTTCTATTACTAATTGGGATGCTACTTCAATTGGGTGGAAAGAGATTCTTTCTAAATCACCGCTTGATCCTGGCTCGCAAAATTTTTATGAGTGCCAAAGCAATAACTTGTACAGCCACGTACGTCTCAATATATATCCTGATGGTGGTGTAGCAAGATTAAAAGTTTATGGTGAAGTTTATAAAGATTGGAGTAAAGTTTCGCCTGATGAATTGGTTGATTTAGCAGCAGCTATCAATGGTGCAAAACCTATTGCATGTAACGACATGTTCTTTAGCTCAATGAATAATTTATGTATGCCGGGCAGAGGAGTGAATATGAGCGATGGATGGGAAACAAAAAGAAACCGTACACCCAACAATAGAGATTGGGTGCTTTTAAAATTGGCAACAGCAGGTGTAATTGAAAAAATTATTGTAGATACGAGTCACTTTAAAGGAAATTACCCAGACAGATGCTCGATAGAAGCTTGTATGAGCCAAGGTGATGACAATGTGATAAAGGGCAAAGTAGAATGGAAAACAATTCTGCCGGAGCAAAAATTAAGTGCAGACAGTGAACATGAGTATGTAAAAGAAATTGAAAAGCATAGCCCAGTTTCTCATGTCCGGTTAAATATTTTTCCTGACGGTGGTGTCAGCAGATTAAGGTTGTTTGGCAGAATATCAAATACAATTTAATGCTGAACATTACTATTTATATTGTTCTATTCATCATTTTACTGCTGCTGATAACTCTTACATATAATTTTCCTGCACTAAATAAACACGAAGAACCCACAGACGAAAAAGGAGATAAAAGAAAAGCGACCATTTCACTTTTTCAGGGATTTACTTATACAGCAATTATTTTGATTATAATTGGACTTCTGGTTCATACGTATTTTGTTCTCAATGGCTCTCCACGGCAAGGTCACTTCATGGAGTGGCTCAATATTATTGTGCGCCTGATGCACATTACATTTGGCATTGCATGGATAGGTGCTTCTTTTTATTTTGTTTTTTTAGAAAATGCATTGAACAGAACAAAAGATGTTCGTGATGAATTAGCAGGAAACTTGTGGGCAATTCATGGAGGCGGCTTTTATTATTTGGAAAAATATAAAGTGGCACCACAGAAGATACCCAAAGAGTTACATTGGTTTAAGTACGAAGCTTATTTTACATGGCTGTCAGGTTTTTCCCTCTTATTTATTGTTTATTATTTTAACGCAAAAGGGTTTTTAATTGACCCTGCCGTAATGAAGTTAAGTACCCTTGCTGCTGTTAGCATAGGCATTGGTTCATTAGTTATAGGATGGATAGTTTATGATATATTATGCAAAACAGCATTGGTAAATAAGCAGCATCTTTTCGCTATCATCGGCTTTGTCATTGCAACAGGTTTTGCGTTTTTCTATACGCAGGTTTTTAGCGGACGTGCCGCTTATATTCATTTTGGTGCTATGCTCGGCACTATTATGGCTGCTAATGTTTTCTTCATTATTATTCCTTCGCAAAAAGCAATGGTGAAGGCTGCTAAACAAGGCAAACCACTTGATCCTGATTTAGGAAAACACGCAGGGTTACGTTCATTGCATAATAACTATCTCACGTTACCGGTATTGTTTGTAATGATCAGCAACCATTTTCCTTCAACATTCGGGCATTCGTCTTCATGGTTAATTTTAGCTATAATCAGTTTAGCCACTGCAGGTGTAAAACATTATTTAAATCTCAAAGAAAAAGGTCAGTTAAATGTGTGGGTGGTGCCAGTTTCAATTATTATTTTATTAGGTGCTGTATTTATGACAGCGCCTAAAGTAGTTACCACTGAATGTACAACAGGCATTACCATGAATGACGTGTATCCAATTTTTAAAACACGTTGCAATACCTGTCATTCGGCAAGTCCAACTGACGATGTATTTACCATACCTCCTAATAGTGTTATGTTTGACGTACCTCAGAGCATTATAAAAATGACAGATAAAATTATGCAACATGTGATAGTAACGAAGACCATGCCATTGAACAATAAAACAGGCATGACAGAAGAAGAGCGAAATGTAATCAGGTGTTGGATTGAACAAGGAGCGAAGCAATGATTTTTTGGGTGTCACCTACAGAATTTCTTATAAGCTTCTCTTGCAAGTTTATCCTGAGCTTGGCGAAGGGCACTTTTGTACTGCAACAACTGCATCAGCTTCTTTGCAGGCATTATTGATTCGTGCGCTCTGGATAAGTTTCAAATTAAATGTTTTATAGATGACATTACAAGAATTTAATGGATTAAAAAAAAGAAGCTGCAAAGGCTGAACTATTAAAATGCTGCGATTCGCAAAAATGGGCATCTTTAATGATGGAGGGTTTTCCATTTGATTCCGATGAAGATTTACAAAATAAGGCCGCCACTATCTGGTACCATGAATGCAAAGAAGAGGATTGGGTGGAGGCATTTCGGCAGCATCTAAAAATCGGAGGCTTAAGTCCACTCTTACCCGAAGGGGATTCAGGAGTGGGCCTTGCTACTACCAAAGCTTGGGCAGCCGCAGAACAATCAGGTGTTAAACAGGCAAATGCAGAAATGACTGAAAGATTAGCAAGAGGAAACAAAGAATATGAAGAGAAATTTGGATTTATTTTTATAGTATGTGCCACTGGAAGATCAGCAGAAGAAATGTTAGCGATATTAGAAAGCAGATTAATAAATGATTATGATGAAGAAATAAAAATTGCTATGAGCGAACAAAATAAAATCACCCAAATCAGGTTAAAAAAATTGATTAATGGCTAAGATCACTTCTCACATTTTAGACACCTCAAAAGGTAAGCCTGCTGAAGGCGTAACTATTTTATTATTTGAAGGTGGAAATGATGAATGGAACGAAATTGCAAGGAGTGCAACTAACATGGATGGAAGAGTGCCGGCATTAACAGAAAACCTTCAAGCTCTTCAGCCAAAGATTTACAAAATTCGTTTCGAAACCAAAGATTATTTTGATAAAGAGCGCATACATACTTTTTATCCATATGTAGAAATAATTTTTGAAATAACAGCAGATGAACATTACCACGTACCTCTGCTTATTAACCCTTTTGGTTATAGTACGTATAGAGGTAGTTAAGGTATAATCATGTATTGCAGTCTTTTACGGTTAAAGAGCAGAGTAGAACTGCTGGTGTATCCCCGCATCAGCCGGACGGCGCTGCGAAGAAGACCTTTGGACAACAAAAGTTTAATTGCAATACTCCAGTTGACTAAATAGAAAACAAGATGAACACATCAATAACTGAAAAGAGAAAAGAACACTTATTTAAACAATTAAGAGAAGCCAATCTTGCTTTTAATAAAAAATACCCGGGTGAACGCTCTCAAAGGCAACCTGTGCATACGGTTTATGGCGGCGCTAATCTTTTTAAATTCAATTCTGCCAGGGTTTTAGGGGGTCGTGCATTAGAAGGATTTCGTACTTACGCACCTGATTTCTTATCATTCGGAAAAATTTTCCGGTTAACTGGTTTCGATAAAATAGACGAAGGAAGCTCTCCCGAAAAAGTGCGAAATCAATATGAAACTTTATCAGGTGATGAAAAGAAAAAGCATCCTGCCCGATTATCTTATAAAGTATATCATAAGGTGCTAAAAAAATTGGAAACAGAAGCAATTGAAGATTTTAGAATAGATTTTGAAGATGGTTATGGAAATCGTTCAAATGAAGAGGAAGACGCTACTGCAGTTGATGCCGCAATAGAGGTAGCAAAAGGAATGAGAGAAAATTCGTTGCCTCCTTTCATTGGTATCCGTATAAAACCTTTTACAGAAGAAATGAAAGAAAGAGGTTTACGAACCCTTGATATTTTCATCAGCACTTTAGTGAAAGAAACTGGCGGAAAACTGCCATCAAATTTTGTGGTGATGTTACCTAAAGTTACCATCTCTGAGCAACCAGCAACACTTACAGGTTTCTTTGATATTCTTGAATCAGAATTGAGCTTAGAAAAAGGTATACTCAAGATGGAAATGATGGTGGAAACTACACAATCTATAATGGATAGTGAGGGTACCAATCCTTTGTTTCGTTTCATTGAAGCAAGCAACAACAGATGTATTGCTATGCATTTTGGTACTTATGATTATACAGCATCGGCAGGTATAACAGCTAAATACCAGGAGATGGATCATCCTGTTTGTGACTTTGCACATCACATGACTAAAGTGGCTTTGGCACATAACGGCATCTGGTTATCTGACGGAGCAACCAACACAATGCCTATTGGTCCGCACAGAGGTGAAAACATGACTGAAGAACAATTGGAAGAAAATAAAAGAGTAGTGCATCGTGCATGGAAAAAGGGTTATGACCATATCCGGCATTCGTTGTGGAATGGTTACTATCAGGGGTGGGATCTGAATCCTGCACAACTTCCTATGCGATATACTGCAATTTTTGCGTTCTTTTTAGAAAGTTATGATGATGCAGTGGAACGTTTGAAAATCTTTGTTGAAAAAGCAGCAAGAGCAACTTTAATAGGTGATGTATTTGACGATGCAGCAACAGGACAAGGCTTAATGAACTTTTTTTTGAAAGCATTGAATAGTGGCGCTATAACTGAAGAAGAAGTTATGAAAACAGGTTTGACTATGGAAGAAATAAGAGGACGTTCTTTTAAGAAAATTCTTGAGAATCGTAAAAAATAATTTTCGAGAATGACAGGCGCCTCAAATCATAAAATATATCAAAGTTCTCCATCAGCAAATTTAGGGGGCTTAGAAGTTTGGGAGTTCATACGCCAAAAGCTAAATGAAAGAGTGCAGATTATTTTACTGTGGGTGCTGGAAAGTGAAGGTAGTTCCCCGGGACGAAGAGGATTTAAAATGGCAGTGGCAAGTGACGGTGAATTTAAAGGCACCATCGGCGGTGGTATAATGGAGCACAAGCTGGTGGAGAAGGCTAAAGCACTTCTTAGTAATAATATCCTGTCCATATCTCTACAGCGACAGTATCATGATAAGCAGCATAGCACAGATCAATCAGGAATGATATGTTCAGGAAGTCAGTTAATTGCTTTTGTGCCTCTCTTTGACTTAGCTATTGTTAACAAGATAATCTCAGAAAAAAGTAAAGAAAAAACTCTTCAACTTTCATTAAATGGTATAAGTATTAACAATAGATCGGCAGAACAATATTTAGGTTTAGATTATAAGTATGAAGATGAATGGCTTTATTCAGAACTGATTGATCAACGTCCGGTTATTCATATAATTGGTGCAGGACATGTTGGTTTGGCCTTGTCAGAACTCATGAATTTCTTAGGATTCTTTGTAAAGATTTATGATAATCGTCCACAGCTAAACACACTACAACAGAATGATTTTACTCATGAAAAACATCTGGTGGATTATGAAAATATGGGTGATGTAATTGCATCTGATAAAGAAGAATACGTTGCCATTATGACGTTTGGTTATCGTGATGATAAGCTTGTGTTTAAGCAACTGCTGCA
>Ga0183260_10000410_pt1 | contig 35969 bp, 33 predicted proteins | sample AntDrymUQ4972206_2_FD_129768 | JGI IMG/M metagenome (GOLD analysis project Ga0183260, IMG submission 129768) | Polar desert sand microbial communities from Dry Valleys, Antarctica - metaG UQ497 (22.06) (version 2) (version 2) | ecosystem: Environmental > Terrestrial > Soil > Desert | place...
CAAAGTCAGCGAATGGAGCATGCTAAGTACCTGCTTTATGAAAAAGGATTAAGTGTAACAGAGGTTTCAGCATTATTGGGCTATTCTTATATATCTCATTTCTCTACTGCTTTCAAAAAGCATACGGGCATAAAACCCTGTGAGCTATTATTGCGGCCTCCTGTCCCCAGATAGAGCCCCCTGTTCCCCGGTGGGGGAACTTAGGTCAAGATTTTCTTTTATTTGTTAAGGCATGTTACAGTATTATGTTGTTTTTTCTTATCTGTTTGGTGTAGGGAGGACTGCATAATACTCATCAGAATACGACAGTGTCGGTCATTATAATGACAGTTTTTAATCGTTAAGCACTTGCCTTGATGGCAAAAAATCATCGAACAGATGACAAGAATTATTTGAAAATATAATGCCGGCGGAGTACGAAATAATTTTCTTTTGCATTAAGGAAGAGACGGTAAATGTATCAAAAAATCAATTCAAAATTTCTTGAAGACTCGATTCTGCTGCTTCGATGGTATCGTCCAAATCCTCATAGCTCAAAGCATTACTTGCAAACCATGTTTCAAATGCAGAAGGCGGCAGATAAATACCACGGCCTAACATAGCATGAAAAAATTTAGCAAACAGCGCATTGTTGGCAGCGGCTGCTGAAGCAAAATCCACGACCGGATTTGCACTGAAATGTATCGAGATCATGCTACCGAGTTGATTGATTACAACAGATGTATTTGCAGCATTGAATACTCTTTGCAAACCATTTTTTAAGTAGGTAGTTTTTTCTTCGAGTTCAGTATAAAAGTAAGAGTTGTCTTTTAATTCTTTCAATAATATATAACCTGCTACCATAGCTAATGGATTGCCACTCAGTGTGCCAGCCTGGTATACATTACCTAATGGTGCAATATGCTTCATGATTTCATGCTTTCCACCAAAAGCGCCGACCGGCATACCAGCACCTATCACTTTGCCATAGGTAACGAGGTCTGCATCTATGCCTAACCTTTCCTGTGCACCACCAGGCGCCAAACGAAAACCAGTCATCACTTCATCAAAAATGAAAACTATATTTTCATCATCGCAGAGTTGCCTCAGGCCCTGTAAAAATCCTGGTTGCGGAATTATGCAACCCATATTGCCGGCAACCGGTTCTATAATAATGGCAGCAATCTGATCTTTATTTTCACTTATAAGTTTTCGTACAGCATCCAGATCATTGTATGCAGCAATCAATGTATCGCCCGCAACACCTGCTGTAACACCGGGCACAGTTTGAATATTCAATGTGGCGACACCACTTCCGGCTTTTACTAAAAATGAATCAGCATGCCCATGATAACATCCTTCAAATTTGATGATCTTGTTTCTACCTGTATAACCTCTTGCCAAACGGATAGCACTCATGCAAGCTTCGGTTCCACTGCTTACCATTCGAATGAGGTCAATATTTTTGGTCATGCTTTTGATCAACTCGGCTATCTCTATTTCCAACTCGGTAGGCGCTCCAAACGAAGTGCCTTCGAGAGCTTTTTCCCGAATAGCTTTTACCACTGGTGCATGCGCATGTCCCAATATCATCGGCCCCCATGAATTTATATAATCAATATATTTATTACCATCCGCATCGTATAGGTAAGCCCCTTTTGCACTCTTTATAAAAACCGGTGTTCCACCCACACTTTTGAATGCACGCACCGGTGAATTAACTCCACCCGGAATGCTTTGTTGTGCCCTGGCGAAAAGTTCTTTGCTGTTAATGGTGTTCATAAAGTTTAATGTCAAGTTTTGTAGAAGGCTGTATTATAAGTTGAATGTTGTTACAGTATGTACAAGTGTGCGACGCAACAGACGATGATAGGATGACAACACCTAAGTACAAAATATTCCCAATACAATTAGCTAATCATCACATCGGCATATCGCCACATCAGCTAATCAACCTCACTGCATCTTTTGCAAAGTAAGTCGCTATCAAATCAGCACCTGCTCTTTTGATACAGGTAAGTGTTTCGAGGATTGCTTTATTTTCATCTATCCAGCCCATTTTGGCTGCTGCTTTTATCATAGCATATTCACCACTGATATTATACACACTGACCGGCACATCTACCGCATTTTTTACCTCACGAACAATGTCGAGGTAGGGCAAGCCGGGTTTCACCATTACAATATCAGCGCCTTCTTCCACATCCATAAGCGCTTCTTTTACAGCTTCTATCCGGTTGGCATAATCCATTTGGTACGTTTTTTTATCCCCGAAGCCGGGTGCACTGTCCAGTGCATCTCTGAATGGTCCATAAAAGCAAGAAGCATACTTAGCGCTATAAGCCATGATACCTACTTTAGTGAAATTGTTCTCTTCCAGTCCTTCGCGGATTGCGCCTATTCTACCATCCATCATATCGCTTGGCGCTACCATATCCGCACCGGCTTCTGCATGAGAAATACTCATTTTCACAAGTGCTTCTACAGTTTTATCATTCAATATTTCACCATCTTTTACAATGCCATCATGACCGTGAAATGAATATGGATCAAGCGCTACATCAGTCATAATATAGATTTCAGGCACTGCATCTTTGATTGCTTTTATGCTGCGTTGCATTAAGCCATCTTTATTCCATGCTTCTTTTCCTGTATTGTCTTTTAGTTCATCTTTACATTTTATGAAAAGCAAAATGCTTTTGATACCAATACTCCAAAGTTCTCTTACTTCGTTTACCGTTAAGTCCACACTTCTTCTGTAATAATAGGGCATGGAAGCAATTTCGGTTTGTATGTTTTCTCCTTCTTCAATAAAAAGCGGGGTAATGAAATCATCAGGTGTCAAGATCGTTTCGGATACAAGGCTCCTGATTGCCGGTGTTTTTCTTAATATGCGGTTTCTTCTGGTGAGAATCATTATATATTTTTCTTCGTGTGATGAATATTGAAAACTATTACCCCATTTTGGATTAACTCGAAAATAACTACGAAAGGAAAATTAGGAAGAGAGATGTCCCTTATTGTTTTAGTAGTATCGCAGAATGAATAGTGTTCGGGATGAGAAGCAATTTTATTCAATGTAAATTCTATCTCAGTTAAAAATCTATCTCCTAAGCCATCTGACTGGTTTTCGTAATATAGATATGATTCGGCTTCTTCCCTTAATGCATCAGCAGTAAGAATGATATTGAAATTCATTACTTTTTAAGACTTCTGATATAGGCATGGGCATCCTCTAATGAAAAACTATTTTGAGGATTTTTTAAATACTCTGTTCGTGAAGCATGAAATCTTTCTAAATCTTCATGTGAAAATTTTGACTCATTGTTTGAATGCTGTTGAGCCACATCTATTAAAAGCCCGGTGAGCTCTTCATCAGCATCGGCAACAATTTGTAACAGTGCGACTTTTTTCTCTGCAAATCCCATTTTCTTGTTTTTCCAAATTTACAAAATATGCTATTAAACCCATTCTTTCGGTTGCAAACAAACCTGTAGTAATTTATCTTCTTCACTACCGGGTATCGGATGATAATCATATTCAAATCGTACTGTAGGGGGTAAGCTCATAAGTATGCTTTCTGTACGTCCTCCTGTTTTCAATCCAAACAATGTGCCTCTGTCATGTATTAAATTAAATTCCACATATCTGCCTCTTCTTATCTCCTGCCAGTGTTTATTGTGCTCTGAATAAACATTGTTTTTTCTTTTTTCCACTATTGGAATATAAGATTCAATAAATGCATCTCCGCATGCCTTTCCAAAATTCATCCAAAAAGCCCCATCCCGATCTTCAGCAGTGGAGTAGGCCGATTGCCCACTTGCCCCGCTTTTTGATGAATCATTTTGTTGGTCCAGTCTTCCCTTGTAATCGTAAAATATGCCACCTATGCCTCTACGTTCATTATTGCGATGTGTGTTTACAAAATAGTCATCACACCATTTTTTAAACTCAGGATACAAAGACAAATCAAAGCCGTCGCATTTTTTTTTATAAACCCCATGAAAATGCTTTGCATCTTCATCAAATAAATAATAAGGTGTCAAATCCGTACCGCCACCGAACCATCGGACCAGAGCTCCTCTGCCCTGTGGGGGCTTCGAAGTAAAATCTGTTTTTTTGTAGAGTTCAAACATACGGTAGTTGCAGTGCACTGTTGGAACAAAAGGATTGACGGGATGAAGCACTAATGAAAGTCCGCATGCCCACCACATGAGCGAATCATTACCTGCCGGAATATATTTTAGTTGGGTCCGCATGGCATTACTTACATCACCCCACACAACCGAAGTGTTGACACCTCCTTTTTCAAATACATTTCCATTAGCAATGACTTTTGTAATACCGCCACCGCCCTCAACTCTTTCCCATTTGTCTTCCCTAAACTTTTCTTTGCCATCTGCTTTCTCTAAAACCGCACAAATACGGTTTTGCAAATCGTGTATATAGTTAACCCAAGCCCCCTGTCCCCCGAAGGTGGAATATAGGTCTATGTTTTCTTTTTTTTGTTCAGTCATCTTGCCCAATATTTTTTACCCCACCGGGGGACATGGGGCGATACTCTTTCACTGCATCTACAAATGCCTTTGCATGATCCACGGGCACATCCGGCGTAATGCCATGTCCTAAGTTTGCAATATAATTTTGCATACCAAATTCATCAATCATTTCCTTAACCCATTTTTTGATTTGCGGAATGGGAGCAAGCAATTTTGCAGGATCAAAATTACCCTGAAGTGTAAAGTTGTTTGATGTTAGTTCTCTTGCAAACTTTGGAGCCACCGTCCAATCTAAACCAATGCCTGATGCTTTGCTTTCACTAAGGTCTTTTAGTGCATACCAACTTCCTTTTGGAAATAGAATTACGGGTGCGTAACTATGTAAGGCATCTGCAATCTGCAATAAATAGGGTTGAGCAAACACTTTAAAATCCGCAGGGGAAAGCGCACCCGCCCAACTATCAAATACCTGTACCACATCGGCCCCTGCATGCACCTGTGCTTTTAAATAATCAATCGTTATCGTTGTTATTTTTGTCAAAAGCCTGTGTGCAAGTTCCGGTTCTGTATAAGCAAACTGTTTTGCTTTGCTCCAGGTCTTGCTGCCTTTGCCTTCCACCATATAGCAAAGAATAGTCCATGGTGCTCCTCCAAAACCGATCAACGGCACTCTTCCATTCAATGCTTGTTTTGTTAGCGATAAAGCATCAAGTACATATTTTAAATGCTCAGGTGCATTTGCTGTATTCAAGGCTTCAATGTCTCTGGCAGATTCAATTGTTTTTGGTAAAGAGGGCCCTTTGCCTTCTTCCATCCGCACTTCGAGACCCATTGCCTGAGGTATTACTAAAATATCTGAGAAAATAATTGCTGCATCTGTACAAATAATATCAATTGGTTGCAAAGTAATTTCTGTCGCCAGTTCAGGCGTTTGCACCCGTGTGAAAAAATCATATTTTGCTTTCAACTTCAAATATTCGGGAAGGTAACGTCCGGCCTGGCGCATCATCCACACAGGTGGACGATCCACTTTTTCATTTCGCAAGGCCTTTAGTAATAGGTCGTTTTTTAATTCAGTCATCTTTCGTCGTTCATTTTTTATAGAAACATTCTTGAAGAGAGTTTTGTTATTTATAAGAAAAATAATTATTTATAAAAGATGAATTAATCCAATGTATGCGCATAATCTCGAAAAAAATTATCTACAGTTTTAAACATCATCTTTTCACTTGCACTTTCACTTACGATCACTTTGTTTCTACAAAGATTTTTAAGTGCCTGCCCGGTTGTATTTCCTATAGCAAAGTAAACAGTAGTAACATGTAATCTATTTTCTGAAAAAAAACTATCCACTGCAGATGGGCTGAAAAATAAAATCCCATCAAAGTTTTCTTCACATTTAAACGGGGTTGCCGTAGTTTGATATACGACTACTTCTTTCACTATTACTCCATTATTGATCAATCTCGATGGCAGTTCGTCTCTTCTTTTATCACCACAGAAATACAATACTTCTTTCACTTCTTTCTTAAGTATCAGTTCACTCAATTGGGTACTGTCTTTTGCAGCACCGATAATTCTTTCAGGGTTAAAATAAGTAAGTAGTGCATCGGTTGTTTTTCCGCTAATAGAAAATATATTCCAATCGAGTAATGGAGTTGAACCAGTCGGAGGTAAATATTTTTTAATGGCATTGACTGCATTGCTGCTGGTAAATAGTACATTTCTCAAAACTGGTGATGCAAGCAAGTTGATTATTTCTTCTTTTTTTTCATTAGTGTTAATAGGTTCTATTAAAATGAAATTTTGTTCTGTTATTTCAATACATAGTTCTTTAACTTCAGAAACCATAGTGCTCCTGAGTTTCTTTGTACTGAGCACTTTAATTTTTTTCATTCGTGGATAAACCGGTTTTACGAATGATGTCAATAATGGGCTCACCCCCTTTTTCCAGTAAATTTTTAGCGGCTTCTTTTCCTATAGATAAAGCATCTTCTGAATCAAAGACTTTTTGGATTTCAACTTTTGCTTTTCCATCCGGACTTACCATGTTGCCTTTGAAGTAAATTCTGCTTTCTTTTATTTCTGCAAAGGCTGAAATAGGGGTGGAGCATCCTCCCATCAGTGCACTTAAAAACGCACGTTCAATGCTTGTACACAAAGCAGTATCCGTATCATTTAGAGATTGACATTGCTGCAAAGATGATTCGTCGTTTTCTCTGCATACGATCATAATGGCTCCTTGTGCAGGTGCCGGTAACATCCAATCTAAGTCTATGGATTCAGGGGGTCGTAAATTGATTCTTTCGAGGCCTGCAGCAGCAAAGATGGCTCCATTCCAATTGTTGTCCGCAAGTTTGCGTAAGCGTGTGTTTACATTTCCCCGAATATTTTCTATGGTATGATCAGGAAAACGATTGAGCCACTGTGCAATACGTCGGATAGAACCGGTTGCTATAGTAAATGGAATTTGTTGCAGGCTGCTTTCAGACTGACTTACAGCATTCGATTCCATTTTAACAAGTCCTAGTTTTTTTAAATCCTCTTCATCTTTATATACCAAGATGTCTTTATGCGAAGCCCTTGGCAATACTGCAGCTTGTTGTATGCCTCGCGCCAAAGCTGTGGGAACATCTTTCATGGAGTGTACCGAGATATCAATACGATCATTCAAAAGAGCTGCATCAAGTGTTTTGGTGAATACCCCCTGAACTCCTAATTCGTAAATAGGTGTTACAGTATCAAGGTCACCTTCACTTTTTAGATAAACAAGTTCAGATAAAACTCCTTGTTCTTTTAAAAGATTTTGAACAAGTGTAGCCTGCCATACTGCCAATTGGCTGTCGCGGGTCCCAATACGAAATATATGCTTGCCATCACGGGGCACTTATAAAATCATTAATGGCAGATATATAATGACATCCCCGGTTGTTCTGGATTTTCACTTTTCCGGCTGTATCATTCAGTACCTTTTGTATATCCTTATCAATATCGCCTGTTGCGGATGTTGGGGGAATCAAACTATAGCCAGGATGTGTATGAATTTCTTTCAGTTTTAATTTCAAATTTTTGAGCATGGGTACATGCTTACGCATATCATACCATTCATGAAATTCAAAAATGGCTTCTTTCAGTATAGATTGGGCTTTTGGTATTTCACTTTGCCTGAGTGTCAATGTTTCATCTTTTCTTTTAGATAATTCATCCACATTGATCATTTCAATATTATCCAACTCACTTGCTGAAGCTTCTACATTGTATGGAATGGAGAGGTCAACGATTATTTTCTTACCAGATCCTTCGAGGTGTTCTTTGAGTATGATAGGTTTTGTAGAATTGGTTGCGACGATTATAACATCTGCATTTTTAATTTCATCCCTGATATGTTCAATTGATGAAGATCGCAAGCCTAATTCAGCCGCCAGTTTTATCGCTTTTTCCGGAGATCTGTTTATGAGCGTAATGTTTTTTGTACAGAGATAATGTACCAGATTTTTACAAGCGTTCCTACCTATTTTTCCAACTCCTAATAATAGAATGTTTTTAGATGAACAATCAACCACCGAATCCCGAAGGTATTGTACAGCAGCAAAAGAAACCGATACAGTGCCACTGCTTAGTTTAGTGTTGTTTTTTATTGTTTTAGAAGCCTGCAATACACAGTTCACGAGCCGTTCCGTAAAGGCGCCAATGAAGCATCTTTCTTTAGCAAACTTCACAGCAGATTTTAATTGCCCTACTATTTCGTAATCTCCAAGTATCTGTGAATCTAATCCTGCACTTACAGAAAACAGATGCTCGATTGCGGGAGCCCCATTCTTTATATATGCTAAATTTTTAAATGTATTGGCACAGCCTGTAGTATGCGCACAGAGCAAATCAATTAATTGTTCGCTGTGTTGTGCAAACCCATATATCTCCGTACGATTACAGGTAGAAAGAATAAAAAGTTCAGTAAATCCGAAAGACGAAGCAGTACCTAAAAGGTTTTCGTATTGTTCTTTGTCAATGGCAAAATTTCCTCTTACAGAGGCATCAGTTTTTTTATAATTGATACCTGCTACAAAGAAATTGGATATGTTTTTAGAAAATTGTATGTCCATCTGCAATTTGTAATCAAGGTCGGTGCAAATGTAAATTGGCTGCACCGATCAAGCCTTAATTTTTGGTCACAACCTTGTCATTTCAGAATATGATTTTCATCAGCATTGCAAAAAAGCAAGTACTGTACTCAATTAATTTCATGTACATCTTTTTACCTGTTTACTTTTGTGCACATTTTGAAATAGTGGAATGAAGACTGCAGTTGTATTGATGAATTTAGGCTCTCCTGATAGTGTGTCTATAAAAGACATAAAACTTTATCTCGATGAATTTTTGATGGATGAAAGAGTGATTGACAAACCATGGCTGCTTCGGGCTTTATTAGTAAAAGGAATCATTGTTCCATTCCGGGCTCCAAATACTGCAAAAGCTTACAGTGCTATCTGGACAGATGAAGGTTCTCCTCTAATGGTGATCAGTAAACAATTACAATCTGCATTGGATAGTGCTATTATGCCGGGAGTGGAACTTGCTATGAGGTATGGAAATCCCTCGCCCAAGGTTGCCTTTGACAAACTTGTAGCTAAATACTCTGACCTTGAAGAAGTGATGTTGGTGCCCTTATATCCTCATTATGCTATGAGCAGTTATGAAACTGCAGTAGTATATGCAAAAGATATTCATAAAGAAAATGGCTATCAGTTTAAGCTGAAATTTATAAAACCTTTTTTTGATAATCAGCATTATATTAATGCATTATGCGAAAGCATCCGTCCTTATGTAGAGGAGGATTATGATCAAATTTTATTTTCTTATCACGGAATACCCGAACGGCATATTTTGAAAAGCGATGTCACTAAAAAACATTGTTTGCAAAAGGATGATTGTTGTCAGCAAGCCTCTCCGGCTCATGAGTTTTGTTACCGCCATCAATGCCGGACAACAACTAAGCTGGTAGCAGATAAACTCAATATTCCCAATGAGAAAAGGGGCTTTTCATTTCAATCAAGACTGGGCCGTGACCCATGGCTGCAACCCTATACTGCTGCACGCCTGGACCAATTACCTGCAGAGGGTGTAAAAAAAATTTTGGTGGTATGTCCCGCATTTGTAAGTGATTGCCTGGAAACGGTGGAAGAAATGGGAAAAGAGGGAAAGGAAATCTTCATGAAAGCCGGAGGCGAAACATTCACATTGATTCCCTGTCTGAATGTGCACCCCCTATGGATTGCTGCATTGGCGGGATGGGTAAATGATTATTTCAATGGGAAGAATGAAATGTTGTTAGAGACGCTGCCAAAATATGAATTAACATAGAAAATTTTCTAAAAAAAAATTTGGTAACATATAAAAGTTTTTGTTTAAAATATTGCATTACCGCTATGTAATCACTCATGTATCTCTACATAAAAGCGCTCCATATTATTTTTATCGTCACCTGGTTTGCCGGGTTATTTTATGTAGTTCGATTATTTATCTACAATACAGAAGCTGCAGAAAAGAGTGAACCTGAAAGAAGAATTTTGCAGGCTCAATTTTTCATCATGATCAGGCGGCTCTGGTTGGGCATTACCTGGCCATCAGCAATACTTACAGCTATTTTTGGTCCCTGGATGTGGGTTATGTTAAACGCTACCCCACGTTGGTTATTAATAAAAATTTTATTTGTTGCAGGTCTTTATGTATATCATTTTTCTCTACACGCCCTTTATCTGCAACAGACAAAGGGGGTTTTTAAGTATTCATCTCAGCAATTACGTATCTGGAATGAAATAGCAACCGTTTTTCTTGTTTCTATTATTTTCATTGCAACAATAAAGCAAAGCCTTAGTGTCGTGTGGGGCTTGGTTGGGCTCATAGCTTTCGTTCTGTTGCTGCTGGCAGGAATTCGGTTGTATAAAATTTTTCGATCGTAAAATCCTTCGTGTTTAGAAAAAATTTCATTCAGTCATCAAAAAGTAAAGTCTTTAAGATCACATCGCGGGAATTTTTATTTTTCCCGTATCCGTAAATATTGTTCTTAATCTTTCTGAAATCTTTGCTGCAAAATTTGAGAAGATGAAGTCATGGTTGTTTTTGATATGTTTAATTATTAGTTTGATTACAGCAGCGCAGGAAAAAAAAGAAAAAATATTTCATGATGATTCAATAGCTCCTGTACATAAATATTTATCTGAAATAACTGTAGTAGGACGTGGAAGTAAAAGCGACTATCAGCAAATGCCCGAAGTGGTAGGAACCAATATTTATGCAGGAAAAAAGAATGCATTGATCGTATTAGATAATGTACAGGGGAATGTGGTGAATAATACAATGCGGCAGGTGGTTGCAAAAATTCCGGGCATACATATATGGGAGAGCGATCCCAGCGGAATTCAAATTGGTATTTCAGCCAGAGGCTTGAGCCCCAATCGTAGCTGGGAATTCAATGTGCGGCAAAATGGCTATGATATATCTGCAGATCCATTTGGCTATCCCGAAGCTTATTATAATCCACAACTTCAGGCTGTGCAAAGAATTGAAATTGTTCGTGGTCAGGGTTCATTGCAGTATGGGCCGCAGTTTGGCGGACTCGTAAATTATATTTTGCGCAATGGGAGTGAAATAACAAAAAAAGTTGAATTTGAAACGCAACAAACAATAGGAAGTAACGGGCTTTTCAATTCATATAATGCAATAGGTGGCAAAACAAAAGTGTTGCATTATTATGCTTTTTTTGATCATCGCAATGGGAATGGTTGGAGACAGAATAGTAAGTATTTTACCAACTCGGGTTATGGTACGATCACTTATTTGGTATCGCCTAAGCTTTCAATAACAGCAGAGTTAATGCGATCACATATACGCAGCCAGCAACCTGGCGGGCTGACAGATTCAATGATCCATAAAGATGCGAAACAAAGTGTACGCAGCCGCAATTGGTTCGACATTATATGGTCCACTCCGGCCTTAATCCTTAACTACAAGATCAATGATAAAGCTCGTTGGAATACGAAAATGTTTGCTACAATAGGAAACCGTAATAGTGATGGGTTTCTGCAATCTATAATTTTAAAAGATAGTATCAACAATACTACCGGTGCGTATAATAACCGGGTGGTCAACCTCGATGAGTACAGGAATTATGGCATGGAAAGCCGAATGATCAATGAATGGGATTTGGGAGGTGTAAAAAACACAATCTCGGGCGGTATCAGGTTATATACAGGAACCACTTATAGAAGGGCAGATGGTAAGGGAACTACAGGTACTGATTATGATGTTTCAATCATTGGTAAATATCCCCGCGACATAAATTTTCAGTCACGCAATGCAGCCGCATTTGTAGAAAATGTTTTTCGCTTTACTAATAAGTTTTTGATCATTCCCGGTTTACGCTACGAATGGCTGCAAGGAAAAGCAAGTGGCAGAAATGGTTACAACGCAGTTGGGGATGAAATTTTATTACAAAACGTAAAGCGAAGCAGGAGTTTTTTACTAGGTGGAGTAGGCGCAGAGTATCACGTAACATCAGGCACTGAAGTATATGCAAACTATACGCAGGCTTATCGTCCTATACAGTTTGCGAATTTGCAGGCACCGCCTTCTACCAATCAAGTGGACCCGGAATTAAAAGATGCAAAAGGTTATAATATTGACCTGGGCTATAGAGGTAAAGTCAAAGATTTTCTTCAGTTTGATGTAAGCGGTTATTATCTGCAGTACAACAACCGGGTAGGCAATGTTTCAATAACTGATAGCTCTGTTACACTGGTTCGGAAATATACACTTGTTACTAATGTAGGCGCCAGCACCAGCAAAGGTTTTGAAGGTTATGTAGAATATAACCTGATGCGGTCATTATCAAACGATCTTAATAAGGACTTACTTGTATTTGGCTCTTATGGTTATACAAATGCGCAATATAGCAGTGACCATAAAGATGCTGCCACGAGAGGAAAACAAGTTGAAAATGCGCCGGAACATATTTTTCGCGGAGGCATTTCTGCCGGTTACAAAGGCTTGCTGCTTACAGGGCAATGGAGCTATGTAAGTGAAGCATTCAGCGATGCCAACAATACAGTAAAGCCAACAGTAAATGCACAGAATGGTTTGATCCCTTCGTATGCCATAACAGATTTAACAGCCACATATAAATTTTCAAAAAGCCTCAATATTAAAACGGGCATCAATAATCTTTTTGATGTCAGGTATTTCACACGTCGTGCAGGTGGCTATCCGGGTCCTGGTGCTATGCCTGGAGATGGAAGGAGTTTTTTTGTAAGTGTGGGTGCGAAGTTTTAAAAACATTAGTAAAATTCATAGCTCATACAAAGGCCGTGCTTAAAGCAATATAATGAAAATGCGAGACTATAAGTCTCGCATAGCATTCACATCATCGTTTATATAATAAATTCACAGAATTTTCAATGCAATTAACCAATTAAATAACTGTCCCATTCCGGCGTTTATATTGCTCACATCTGCCCCCCGACCTATAACTTTTTTGTTCCGTGTGTTTAAGAGTTTTCGTTTTATTGAGGCTAATGGGAACCCCTAAACTAAGGCTCCAGCTTGCAGCATCTGATTGCAAATAAGTAGTAGTTGTTTTACTGTTGGATACTGTATTGATAGTTGTTTTATCAAGATTCCCGATACCCTTTAAATATTGCATGCTAACAACAAATCTACGTTGCACGTTTTTCCCAAATTCAAAACCTGCGCCTGTAATGAATGCGGTGTTCCAGTTACCGGCTTTGTATTCATAATTATTTCCACTAACCTGATTTTTTGTTGTTAGATCAGCATCAGTAGCTGGAATATATGCGAAGCCTGCGGAAGGCTGTATACGCATATACCAGCCTTTATTTTTTGATTTTGCAGCAATTGCTTTTTTTGAACTTTTACCAAAATGGCTTCTTACGTAAGAATCACCACATTCTTTTTTACGTAAAGTTTTGTATTCCTCAACATGTGCCGAATTTTTATCAGCCTTGTTCACATTCCCGGATTTTTTAAAATAGATTGGTTTGGTGCTCAACACATATCCACCTTCCATGCGCAATTGCGTACTGCCACGGGATGCCTGAAAACTGTTTCTGGCAGTTTCCGGATCGTTGAAGTTAAATGCAACTCCAGACCTGCTGCTGGCTGCTGCGAGATATGGACCATGCCCTTGTTTAAATTTATAATCTAATCGCAAAGCAAGTCGCGGTAATATTTCACTGCCAAGCGGTGAAAACTCAGATAGATCATTATACAGTATTGTTGTTCTGGAATTTTCCAGGCCAAATTGTGGCAAAAGAGTAAACTGCTGTGCATTTATTGCAGCAGCAAACGCAAATATTAAGGAGGTAAAAATTACTTTTTTCATAAACGAAAATTATCGTATTTATTTAAATAAAAAAATAAAAATTGAAGAATGGTAAAAATCCATGTTGAAACATCGCATAGCAAAAAAGAAAAGACAGTTGCCGGGAAAGTTGACGGTCAAACCTTTTTATAAGTGTAGGAGCAAAGTTTACATTTAAAATCAAGAATACTCCAACAACACAAATTCTTTTTGTATAGAAGATAATAACTATATTAGTACACAATTAAAATTAATTATCATGCATCGAATATTGTTTATCATGTTTTGTGGAAGCGTTCTTATTTCTTGTGCACCATCATATTTCATGAATAAAGAATCTGTACCTAAAGACTTTAAGAGCAATGGTTACGTTCTATTAGTACAAAAACAAGAGATAGGTGCTTTTAAAGACGTACAAAATAAAGGTGTTGAAAAGCTGATGCGTAAAAATTGTAAGTGCATGTTTGAAATGGTTTCCCCTGAAGACTTAAAAACAAATCAAAAGTATCAGGACTTAAGCAAATATCCATACTTACTAAGAAATAGAGATGAAGCAATGATTATTCATGATTATCCAAGTCAAAGGGATCCTTCAACCGGCATTATAAAATCCAATTATGCTGAATACAGGGACCATGTATTCGTTGATAGAAGAACAAATAGTATGTTTCCACCCACTGGTATCCCAGCTACAAGTTATTCTTTAGGCATCAAAATGCTTTCCAAAAAGCTTGGTAAGATGTAAGCGTGCAGTGGCTTTTAGCTACTATAATTGACGAGATTTCTTTGGCTACTACATTTTCATCCCCGATGCTCTACTGCAACTGTCTTATAATGTATTGGCAAAGCCATAAGTAAACGAAAATTATCGTATTTTAATAAATAAAAATACCAACATGGGACAGGGGAAAACATCCATGCTGAAAGGCCGCATACCGGTCAATTGAACAGCGCTCTCTTTGTAAACTGCACTTTCCTTCTTCATTTTCCTACCTTTGCCGCCATTTTCAACAAAATTTCCCAGTGCCTTATGGCTAATCGCTACAAAGAATTCAAACACCTGAACCTACCTTCCATCGAAGCAGATATTCTGGAAAAATGGAAGCAGGATAAAACATTCGAAAAGAGCATCAGCATTCGGGAAGGAGCTGAGCCATTCGTGTTTTATGAAGGCCCGCCCAGCGCTAACGGTTTGCCTGGTATTCACCATGTGATTTCGCGTACACTCAAAGACCTGGTTTGCCGTTACAAAACCATGCAGGTCTACAAAGTACAAAGGAAAGGAGGTTGGGATACACATGGACTTCCGGTAGAGTTGGGCGTAGAAAAAGAATTAGGGATTACGAAAGAAGATATCGGTATTAAAATCTCAGTTGAAGATTACAATCAAAAATGCCGTGAAGCTGTACTTCGTTATAAAGACAAATGGGATGAGCTTACAACTAAAATGGGATACTGGGTTGATCTGAATCATCCCTACATTACATTTTCTAATGAATATATAGAAACACTTTGGTGGTGTCTGAAACAACTTTATGAAAAAGGGCTGCTTTATAAAAGTGTTTCAATCCAACCTTATTCGCCCGCAGCAGGTACAGGTCTGAGCTCGCATGAATTGAATCAGCCAGGCACATATAAAATGGTAAAAGATACCAGTGCCACCGTAGAATTCAAAATAATTGAAAATGATAAAAGTAAATTCTTATTTGAGGCGATTCAAAAAAATACTTCTCCTTATGGCGACGCTTTTTTACTTGCATGGACTACTACTCCATGGACGTTACCATCAAATCTTGGTTTAACTGTTGGTCCAAACATAGATTATGCATTCATAAAAACTTTCAACCCATATACTCACGAATCTCAAAATATAATTCTTGCAAAAGCTTTATTAGGTAAATATTTCAAACCCGAAGGTGAGAATGGAGATTTTGAAAATTATTCGGAAAGAGAAAAAACACTTCCGTGGAAAATACTGACAAATTTTAAAGGTAAAGACCTGGAAGGTATCGAATATGAACAACTACTGCCATTCGAAGCAAACTCACTGGAAGCTATTAAAACGATCACTCCGGATGCAAAATCATTCAGAATATTATTGGGAGATTTTGTAACCACAGAAGATGGTACCGGCATTGTACATACCGCACCCGCATTTGGCGCCGATGATTTTAAGATCGGAAAAAAATACGGCATCGGCATCCTTACATTGGTTGACCGGGAAGGAAAATTTGTTGAGGGTGTTGGTGAGTTCAGTGGTAGATATATTAAAGATTATAAAAATGCCAAAGATTATACAGATGTAAACGTTGACATTTCCGTAAAGTTGAAAAAGGAAGGAAAGGCATTTAAGGTTGAGAAGTATGAACACAGCTATCCCCATTGCTGGCGTACAGATAAGCCTGTGGTGTATTATCCGCTTGACGCCTGGTTTATAAAAACAACTGCTGTTAGGGACCGCATGATTGAGTTGAATAAAACAATCAATTGGAAGCCTGCTTCTACCGGTACAGGGCGATTTGGTAATTGGCTGGAAAATATGGTGGATTGGAACTTAAGCCGGAGCCGTTACTGGGGAACGCCTTTACCCATCTGGAGAACAGAAGATGGAAAAGAAGAAAAATGCATTGGTTCGATTGAAGAATTGAATACAGAAATAAAAAAGGCTTCGGAGCATTTAGGAGGTGACGTCAATAAACATTATTTACACAATGGTATTCTGGATTTGCATAAGCCATTCATAGACGATGTGATCCTGGTGTCAAATAATGGTAAACCAATGCATCGGGAACCGGAACTAATTGATGTTTGGTTTGACAGTGGCGCCATGCCTTATGCGCAATGGGGACTTCCTCCTACCTCTTTTGGGAGAAGTGAAGCTGTAACTACTGACCTGATGAAGCGTTGGGTAATGAAAAATGAAGGAAATATTTCATCTAAAGAATATGTAAAAAATTACTGGCAAGAGGGATCAGAGACACCTCCAAACTCCATCTCCATTAGGGAAGAATGGAGTGGGGCATCCTTCATAGCTGAAGGTGTAGATCAAACCCGGGGTTGGTTTTATACATTACATGCATTGGGCGTAATGCTATTCGATAGTGTAGCTTACCAAAATGTGGTGTCGAATGGATTAGTGCTTGATAAGAATGGCAATAAAATGAGCAAGCGGCTGGGTAACGTGGTTGATCCATTTAGTACCATAGAAAAATTTGGCGCTGATGCCACCCGCTGGTACCTGATCACCAATGCTGCCCCTTGGGACAATCTCAAATTTGATCTGGAAGGTATAAAAGAAGTACAACGTAAATTCTTCGGCACCTTATATAATACCTACCAGTTTTTTGCGCTCTATGCCAATGTGGATGGATTCTCTTTTAAGGAAAAATACATATCTGTAGCGGACAGGCCTGAAATAGACCGCTGGATATTATCAGCATTGCAAACACTTATAAAAAAGGTAACAGGAGCATTTGATGATTATGAACCTACACAAGCCGGCCGCTTAATTGAAGACTTTGTTGACCAGCAATTGAGCAATTGGTATGTACGCCTATGTCGCCGCCGCTTTTGGAAGGGAGAATATGAGGAAGATAAAATAACAGCTTATCAAACCATTTATGAATGTTTGGAAACTGTTGTTTGTCTGATGGCGCCCATTTCACCTTTTTTTAGCGATGAAATGTTTATGAATCTAAATGCGGTTTCCTCAAAGCATAAAATCAAATCTGTTCATCATTCAGTTTTCCCCAAGGCAAACGAACAATTGATAGATACATTACTGGAAACACGTATGCAATCTGCACAGGAAGCATCTTCTTTGATCCTTTCACTGCGTAAAAAAGTAAATATAAAAGTCCGTCAGCCTTTACAAAAAGCATTGATCCCTGTATTAAATGCTGAAATGCAAAAGCAAATGGAAAAAGTAGAAGACTTGATTAAATCTGAAGTAAATATCAAAGAGATAAAATATCTCATAAATACAGAGGGGTTTATTCAAAAAAAGATAAAACCAAACTTCCAGGCCTTGGGGAAAAAGTTAGGGTCAAAAATGAAATCCGTTTCTCAGGTAATCAATAATTTTAACCAGCATGACATTTCAAAATTAGAAAAAGACGGCGTAATTACGATTTCTATTGAAGGTTCCGAAATTGATTTGAGTATAACAGATGTTGAGATTGTAAGTGAAGATATCCCGGGGTGGACTGTTGCATCAAACGGAGCAATTACTGTTGCACTTGATATTAACCTCACTCCTGAACTCCTGGATGAAGGAATTGCCCGTGAATTTATTAATCGGGTTCAAAAAATCCGAAAAGATATTGGTTTGGAAGTAACTGACCGGGTGACAGTGAATATAGGAGGTCCAGAAACCATTATCACTGCATTAGAGAAGTATAATAACTATATTTGCGCGGAAATTCTGGCAGATGAGCTTGTATTCATGGCTAAAATCTGGCGGGGCCAGGAATTAGAAATTAACGATAACCTATTAAATGTCAGCGTACTAAAAAAAGAGTAACACTGTATGGCAACAAAAAAAGCACTATCAAAATCAAAAACTGCTGCAGCAAAAAAATCTTCAAAATTAGTACCTGCAACAAAAAAGGGAGCATCGAAATCTGGCCAAAAAGAAATTAAAAAATCTCCACCTGCCAAAAAACTTACATCCCAAACGCAAAAGGCCAGTGCACCCTTAAAAAAGTCCATGGTAAAATCCTCATCTGGGAAAAGTACAATTAAGCATACGAAAACCAAAAGCCAACCTAAAAAAGTTCTGGCTTTACCTAAGAAATCTGTGCCTGTCACCAATACCAAACAACCTCTAAAAAAACTTTTGACGAAAAAACCTGCGTTTTCCAAATCGCAACCTTTACCAAAAAAAGTAAATCCTGTTCAAAAGCCCGCCGTTGCAGCTCCTTCGCATAAGGAAGTAAAACCGGCTATTAAACCATTGCAACAAACATCGGCTATAAAGAAAGAAGCTCCAAAACCTGCTCGCCCTATGGTAGTTCCCAAAACGAGTACTACTAAGTCAGTTAAATATGAGCCCGATTTTACCAAATCAGTATTAGATAGGTTCAAACGCGATGAAGGTGGCCCTACAATGAGGTACAGCGATGGTGAATTGATAGAATTCCGGGATCTAATCAATAGAAAATTAGACACTGCAAAAAAGGAGCTAAATTATTTGCAGGGATTAATAACCCGGAAAGATGAAAGCGGAGACCTGGATGAAGGCAGATATATGACAATGGAAGATGGAAGTATGAGCATGGAACGTGAGCAATTGAGCCAGATGGCAAGTCGCCAGATCCAATTCATTGACCATTTGGAAAAAGCCATTATGCGAATTGAAAATAAAACTTATGGTGTTTGTCGTGTAACCGGGAAATTGATAGATAAAGCACGATTAAGGGCTGTTCCTCATGCTACTTTGAGCATGGAGGCCAAACAATTAATGAACAAATAAAAAATACGCATATTATTAATTTGAAGTCTTACTCCGGTGAGACTTTTTTATTTAGAAAAAACAGGTTCTGGGAAAAACAAATAATCAGGAACTTCGGAAACTTATGAAGATCACTATACTAATCTTTTGCTCTTTATTATTTATAAATGTAAATGCGCAAACAAAAAACGTTTCTGATAAAGCACAGATCAAAAATGTAGTCACCGGATTTTACAATTGGTACAATAAAAACTGGAAAAAAGTGAATGCTTTTAAACTTTATAGTGGAACTGGGGCAGACAAAGAAGTGCCGCCTTTCCGGGTTGACTGGAAAGAGGTAGATCGTTATACAGTGTGGATGAAGAAGAATGCTTCCTATTTTACTAATCAGTATTTTATCAATGAAAGAAAAGATTTTCAATGGGCTGATTCCATGATCCAGACCGAACCAGAGTCAGAGATTATGTATGGTTTCGACTATGATCGTTTTACGATCAGCCAGGAAGAACCGCAGTGGTTTGTAAATGAACTTAATAGAAAAGCAAATAAGTGGAATATCACTATAAATGGAAATAAGGCAAATATCTCCGTGATCTCATTGGATGTAAATACAAAAGAAAATTGGGAAGTGTTTTGCGGGGAAATGCATAAAGAAAAAAATGTGTGGAAAATATCCCGGCTCGGTTGCGACACTACAGAAGAGCAATTAAAAAAACATTGAGTCACCTGCTCATTTCTTTGCACATTTGTTGTACCATTCATTTAGATGATGACAATACAATTCGATTATGACAAACGACAGGTGTTACAAGCTTTACGCTACCACTTTCTTGCCCGGCCTGAAATCCGGATCATGATCATTCTGGTGAATGTATTTGCATTCAGTTCGGCTGCATTATTTTATTTTAAAAAAGTTACCCCCCTGGCTTTTTTAATGGGTTCTTGCCTGTGGTTTATTTTGATGATTACATTCTGGTTTATTTTACCAGGTGTTGTTTACCGGAGAGCATCTACATTCAAAGATCATTTCACTATGAATTTCGAAGAGGAAACTTTCTCTGTTGGCAATGAGCGGGGCTCACGTTCCTGGCCCTGGCAAGCTCTTAATAAATTTATTGAAACTCCCCAATTCTTTCATTTATACTTTGACAGCCGTTCTTTTTTTCTGGTACCCAAAACAGGTTTTGCCAACAGCGATGAAGTGTATGAAATGAGGCAGATATTGAAAAAGAAGATAAATACAAATTAATAACCCCAAATTATTGGTAAGCAATTGACTTGAATAAGGGCTGAAGTATTAGGCAGTAGCTAATCAACAAAAGCAAAAACTATAAACTACAAACTAAAAAGTACAAACTATTATAGTTTCTTCTCCATTATGTAATGTGGAATAGTAAGTTCTTTGAACTCAGACCCTACTTTTTTATAACCCATTTTTTCATAAAAGCCTATTGCATTTTGTCTTGCATGCATTGATATTTTTTGATATCCGCGGTCACGGGCCAGGTTTTCTGCAAAATTCATTAATGCTCTTCCTATGCCTTTTCCCTGTAAGTCGTTCAATACAGCCATCTGGCGTAAACGCACAGTTTGCGGATTCTCTTCTACCAACATGCAGCACCCCAACATCACATCGTCTTCGTAAGCCGCCATCAGCAAATTATCTTTCTCATTATCCAGTTCTTCTTTGTCGAAACTCAATCCCAATGGTTTGCGCAATATATCATCACGCAACTTTATCATTTGCTGATATTCAGGTGTACCATGATCCAATATTTTCAATGCCATGTTGAATGGTTTATGGTTGGTTTTCAATTTACGAAAGAGGATTGACTATTCTAAATATTAATCAAAAAAAATGAAAAAAAGCTTTGAAAGAATACTGAACAAAATAATAATATTGTTTTGACAACTTAGGCTTGTATTTTTTACTGATTTATTTCCTAATGATTTCATTAAAAAGAAACAGAAAATACGGCAGTTTTTAAAAGAATGGTGTGAAACGGGATATATGGTAAAATCTTCTATTTTTGCACCACTATAACCAAACTTTTACAAAATGTCAGACATTGCAGCAAGAGTAAAAAAGATTATCGTGGATAAATTAGGAGTTGATGAAGCTGAAGTAACCAATGAAGCTTCTTTCACAAACGATTTGGGTGCAGACTCTTTAGACACTGTGGAATTAATTATGGAATTTGAAAAAGAATTCAATATTTCAATTCCCGATGAACAAGCAGAGACAATTACTACGGTTGGACAGGCTGTCTCTTATCTCGAAGAACACGCAAAGTAATTTTAAGCAGAACTCACGTTTCCGTATATAGAACGGGATTAACTTATCCGCCTTCCGACTGTTCAGACAGCGAAGGCGGTTTTACCTTTATATAAAATGAAGCAGGCAGGTTTCCCTTTTAAAAGAATTGTTGTAACGGGAATGGGTTGTTTAACACCACTTGGCAATTCTATTACCGAATACTGGAACAATCTGCGCAATGGTGTAAGTGGAGCAAACGCTATCACACTTTTTGATGCTTCTAAATTCAAAACGCAGTTTGCCTGCGAAATAAAAAATTTTGAACCAACTAATTTCCTTGACCGGAAAGAAGCACGCAAACTTGATCGCTTTACACAGACCGCAATCATAGCATCGGATTTTGCTGTAAAGGATGCGGGCATAGACGAGCATAATGCAAATCATGATAGAGTGGGAGTGGTGTTTGCATCAGGCATTGGGGGTCTTATTACATTTCAACAGGAAGTAATTGAATTTGCCAAAGGCGATGGAACTCCAAGATTCAGTCCCTTCTTCATTCCAAAAATGATCCTCGACATAGCTGCAGGTCATATTTCTATGCGTCATGGTTTCAGAGGTCCCAATTTTGCAGTGGTCAGTGCATGTGCTTCTTCTACCAATGCAATGATGGAAGCCATCAACCTTATACGTTTAGGAAAGTGCGATATTATCATCACAGGGGGATCTGAAAGTGTGATCTCTGAAGCAGGTGTTGGAGGCTTCAATGCAATGAAGGCTTTGAGCGAACGAAATGGTGAATACCAAACCGCATCCCGACCATATGATAAAGACCGCGATGGTTTTGTGATGGGTGAAGGTGCGGGTGTACTGGTGTTTGAAGAATTGGAACATGCCCTGGCAAGAGGCGCTAAAATTTATTGCGAAGTGGCCGGAGCAGGCGCCACTGCCGATGCGCATCATATTACTGCTCCACATCCTGAAGGCCTGGGTGCAAAGAATGTAATGATACAGGCGCTTGATGATGCAGGATTGCAAGCGTCTGATATAGATTATATAAACACACATGGTACTTCCACACCACTTGGGGATATAGCCGAAATCAAAGCGATACAGGCTGTCTTTGGTGCACATGCTTATGAGCTCAATATCAGTTCCACCAAATCTATGACCGGCCACTGCCTTGGGGCCGCCGGCGTAATAGAAGCTATTGCCTGCATTATGAGTGTACAAAATGACATAGTGCCTCCCACCATCAACCATTTCACTGACGATCCTGAACTTGATCCGAAACTTAATTTCACTTACTGTGAAGCGCAAAAACGGCCGGTGAAAGCTGCATTAAGTAACACTTTTGGTTTTGGCGGACATAATGCCTGTGTTATATTTAAAAAATATTCTGCGTAATTTTTCTGCATTAAAGTGCCATTATTATTTTGGATTTCTGGAATTTATTTAGAAAGTTTTACAGCTCTTCTTTTAAAAAAAACCTGAAAGCTGTTCTTGGATATTCACCAGGTAATATTTCATTATACCGTACTGCACTTACCCACCGGTCTATAAAAGAAACAAGCGACGAAAATAATGAACGTCTTGAATATCTTGGCGATGCCATATTGAGCGCTCTGGTTGCTGAATATTTATTTAAACGCTATCCATATAAAGAAGAAGGTTTTCTCACTGAAATGCGGAGCAAAATGGTTAACCGCCAAAAACTAAACGACATTGCTTTGAAAATCGGATTAAAAAAAATCACACTATATAATAAGGCAGATAATTCATTAAAAATCAGCCAGATATTTGGCAACACGCTAGAAGCATTGGTGGGGGCGGTGTACCTGGATAAAGGTTATAAAAAAACTGCTTCATGGGTAGCAAAAAGTATCATCATCCCTCATATGTTCATGGATGATCTGGAGCTTTTAGAGATCAATCATAAAAACAGGCTGTATGGATGGGCGAATAGAAAAGGAAAAAACCTGGAGTTTGAAATGATAAATGAGCAATTGGAAAATGGGCGACGTTTATTTACAATAGCGGCAGTTGTAAATGGAAAAATTATTGCCGAAGGCCAGGCATATAATAAAAAGGAAGCATCACAAATTGCTGCACAATATGCAGTCGCATTATTGGGTATTGTGAATTCTGATTCTTTGGGAGAAGGGTGAGCAGCAAAAACACACTATTTTTCAAAAATAATTCTATAAATCAATCCTTTTTCATCATCACTTACCAGCAATGCGCCATCTGCTGCTATTTCCACATCTGCCGGCCGACCCAGCACTTTACCATCATCCTGCAACCAACCCGTAGCAAAAGGAATATACTGCACTGCTTTGCCACCTTCTAATCGCACAAGCATTATCCTATAACCTGAGGGAGTACTCCGATTCCAACTTCCATGTTCTGCTATAAAAATTTGATTCTTATATTCAGGTAAAAACATATTGCCGGTATAGAAACGCATGCCTAATGCCGCTACATGTGGTCCGAGCTTTAAAGCAGGTGCTGTGTAATCATTACAGTTTTTACCATCACCAAATTTAGGGTCAGGTGTGTCGCCCTGGTGGCAGTAAGGAAATCCAAAATGCATGTCCTTTCGTGGAGCAACATTCAATTCATCTACCGGCACATTGTCGCCCATATTGTCTCTACCATTTTCGGTAAACCAAAGTTCTTTGGTTTGAGGATGCCATGCAAAACCTACACTGTTGCGAATACCCTTTGCAAACACTTCAAACCCCGTCCCATCTGCATTCATCCTGGTAATAGAAGAATACACAGGATTTTCTTGCTTGCATACATTGCAGGGTGCACCCACCGGTATGTATAATTTCCCATCAGGCCCAAATGAAATAAATTTCCAGCCATGATGTTTATCTGAAGGCAGTTTATCATACACCACTTTGTAAGCAGGTGGAGTTGATAAATTATTTTCAATGTCATCAAAACGTAGTATGCGATTCACTTCTGCTACGTATAAACTACCATCTTTAAATGCTACACCACAAGGAGTGTTCAATCCTGATGCAATCGTGAATACGTTTTCTGCAATGCCGTTTTTATCTTTATCAACCACCGCGAATACTTTATCACCACTCCGGTTGCCTACAAATAAAGTTCCTTTATTACCCCAGGTCATACTGCGGGCATTCGGCACTTCTGCAAACACACTTAATTTAAAACCAGGTGGTAATTTTATCTTATCAAGATTATATTTTTTATCTACGCTTGTATTGGAAGAGGGAAGACTTGCCGGTGTTTTTTTCTGCCCGCTACCACACCCCATTTGTGTGCCCTGGATGGCTATGAATATGCTTAGTAAAATAGCTAAAGGATGAATATATATTTTGTTCGTCATTTATAATTTATTTATAAAATTGATGATTCTAATTTTGTTTTGAACCAATCCTCAGTAATACAATTTTCTTAGACTTATGTTCATGTTCTTAAAATCACAAGCCATTTGTTTTTTAAACTAAATTTTAAAATAAGGTATTTACTGAACTGTTGTCTTTTTACTTTTTTCCTGGCATAATTCGATCAACACACCATTAGTTGATTTCGGATGGAGAAAACAAACCAGTTTATTATCTGCACCTTCTTTCGGTATTTCATTTATAATAATAAAGCCTTCTTTTTTTAATCTGACTATCTCATCATAAATATTTTCCACCTCAAAAGCAATATGATGGAGCCCTTCACCCTTTTTCTCTACAAAGTTGGCAATCACTCCACCACCACTCACAGATTCCAACAATTCAATCTTGGTTTCGCCTTTTACAAAAAAAGCTGTGTTCACTTTTTCCGACTCTATAGTTTCAGTTTTATAACAAGGCGTGTTTAAAAGATTCTCAAATAAAGGAATTGAAATATTCAACGTTTTTACTGCTATCCCAATATGTTCTACTTTAAACATTGATATATTTTACGATTTAAGGTAATATTAAACTCCTTTATAAACAAGGCTTAGAAAAGTATCTGCAAATGAGGTAAATTTGCAAAAGCCCGAAACACTATAAAATGTTGAAATTACCTATATATCTTGATCATAATGCCACAACGCCTTGCGATCCCCGTGTAGTGGAAGCTATGATACCTTATTTCTCCCAAAATTTTGGAAACGCTGCGAGTCGCAACCATCCATTCGGCTGGCAGGCTGAAGAAGCTGTTGATTATGGGCGTGAACAAGTTGCAAAACTCATTGGGGCTGAACCTAAAGAAATCATTTTTACCTCCGGTGCTACTGAGGCCGACAACCTTGCTATTAAAGGCGTATTCGAAATGTATGCTTCTAAAGGAAACCATATCATTACATGCACTATTGAACATAAAGCTGTCCTCGACACTTGCAAACATTTAGAAAAAGAAGGTGCAGAAGTTACTTATCTGAAAGTATTGCCCAACGGTTTGCTTGATCTCGAGGAACTGGAGGCAGCCATCAGACCAACCACCATACTAATAGCCATCATGTATGCCAATAATGAGATAGGTACTGTGATGCCCATGCGGGAGATTGGCGCTATTGCACGCAAACATGGTGTGCTCACATTTTCAGATGCAACACAGGCTGTAGGAAAAATTCCGGTGGATGTCAATAATGATAATATTGACCTGCTGGCAATGACGGCTCACAAAATGTATGGACCTAAAGGGGTAGGCGCATTATATGTAAGAAGAAAAGCGCCCCGTGTAAAAGTGACTGCGCAACTCGACGGGGGCGGACATGAAAGAGGTATGCGAAGTGGTACGCTCAATGTGCCCGGAATAGTTGGCTTTGGTAAAGCATGCGAACTGGCCCGTAATGAAATGCACCAGGATGCGGCAAGACTTAGTGTGTTACGCGATAAATTGGATAAAGCCTTTTTATCATTGGACGAAGCTTATCTGAATGGCGCTGTTGAAAGCCGTTTACCGCACGTTACCAATATTTCATTTAAATATGTAGAAGGTGAGGGTTTACTCATGGGCTTTAATAAGGAAATTGCTCTTTCCTCTGGTTCTGCTTGTACATCAGCATCATTAGAACCATCGTATGTATTGAAAGCATTGGGACTCGGCGATGATCTGGCACATAGTTCGCTTCGTTTTGGCTTGGGCAGATATACTACTGAAGACCAGATAGATTATACGATAGAGCAGGTATCTAAAACTGTGTTGAAATTGAGAGAGATGAGTCCTCTATGGGAAATGTATAAAGAAGGTGTGGATATCAATAGCATAGAATGGGCGCATCATTGATTAGTTGATGTGACGATAAGGCGATGTGACGATATGACGATTAGCTGATGAGCGGATGAGACGATTAAATGAATTATAACCGAGCTTAGAATAATTATAAAAATAAAATCACAAATTAAAAGTATAAATTATGGCATACTCAAATAAAGTACTTGATCACTATAATAACCCTAAAAATGTAGGTACGCTTGATAAAAGCAGCAAGACAGTGGGCACCGGACTCGTAGGAGCGCCGGAATGTGGTGATGTAATGCGGCTGCAGATAGAAGTAGATGAAACAACAGGTATGATCAAAGATGCAAAATTTAAAACGTTTGGTTGCGGGTCTGCTATTGCTTCATCCTCTCTGGCTACTGAATGGCTCAAAGGAAAAAGCATTGATGAAGCCATCAGCATAGATAATATGACAATTGTGGAAGAGTTGAATTTGCCGCCTGTAAAAATTCACTGTTCTGTGTTGGCAGAAGATGCTATTAAAGCAGCTGTAAATGATTATCGTAAGAAAAACGGCTTACCTGAGCTGATGTTGGAAGAAAGCCTGGTTCACTAAGAACGGCCCACCCAACCCTTCCGAAGGGGGGCTTTGAAACAGCACAAAGCTACTTTCAACATGTCTTACAAATGTTGAAATATATGATTTTTATAATAATGATTTAAAAATGACCGCAGACAAAGAAAAAATATCCGACCTAAGTTCCCCCCCGTCCGACCAGGTCATCCGGGCGGGCACCGATGGAAAGGGGGCCGCCAATGCAATATATGTAAGTGACAAAGCCAAAGAAAAAGTTGCTGAGTTAATGAAGAATGCCGCCATTACAAAAGACTCATCTTATTTCCTGAGAGTAGGTGTTGTAGGAGGAGGATGTTCAGGCTTAAGCTATAAACTTGACTTTGACGATGAAATAAAACCTATGGACCAGGTTTTTGAAGATAATGGTATTAAAGTGGTTACGGATTTGAAAAGTTTTCTTTACCTCGTGAATACAATGCTGGATTTTTCAGATGGTCTGAATGGCAAAGGTTTCTTTTTCAATAATCCGAATGCCAGCAGATCTTGTGGTTGTGGTGAAAGTTTTGCAGTATAATTTTATTTATGCTTTATAAGTTCCCGGTATAAGAATGCCGGGTTTTTTTATGCAGCAGTTTTCAACTTTATCAGTGTTACTCTGCTGAAGTATTCCATTATATTTTAAATTTTTTATATTTATTTTTATCATTTTGCATGTGGTCTATTTGTAAGAAAGAATTTGGTCAATTTTTCAGCAGCCTCACCGGATATATAGCCATCATCGTTTTCTTATTGGTCAATGGGCTGGTTCTTTTTGTTTTTCGGGATAACATTCTTGATAGTGGTTATGCTTCTCTGGAACAGTTCTTTTCTTTTGCTCCCTGGATACTAATTTTTTTAATTCCTGCCATCAACATGCGGAGCTTTTCAGATGAATATAAAGGAGGAACTTTTGAGTTGCTGCGCACAATGCCGGTGACAGTGTGGCAAATTATATTAGGAAAATTTTTTGGAGGATTGATCGTTGCACTCATAGCATTGCTCCCTACCATCATTTACTATTTCACTATCAATAACCTTGCATCAGGAGCAGGTATAGATGCAGGTGCCGCAGTAGGATCTTATCTGGGTCTCTTATTTCTTGCCACCGTATTTACAGCCATAAGTGTTTGCATCAGCAGCGGAGGGAATAATAGTATAGTTGCTTTTATTCTCAGTGTTATCAGTTGTGCTTTCCTTTATTATGGATTTCATGCTATTAGTCAGTTGCCTCTGTTTGAAAATGGGGCCGACTATTACCTGGAAATGTTTGGAATAGATTTTCATTACCAAAGTATCAGCAAGGGAGTATTGGACACCAGGGATATTATTTATTTTATTAGCCTTACAGTTTTCTTTTTATTGATTACACAGCAACAAATATTGAAAAGGTAGAAATGAGCAGAAAGAATAAAACAGTAATCAGGTTAATAGTATTAATAGCAGCAATGCTACTGATCAATTTGCTGGCAACCACCATTCATGGACGTTTTGATCTTACCAGGGAAAAGCGTTATTCATTAAGCGCACCTACCAAACAACTTCTTCGCAATCTCGAAGAGCCGGTTCATATTGATGTTTTTCTTACAGGGAGTGAATTGCCTGCTGTAGTCAGAAAATTTCAAAATGCGATTGGTGAATTTTTAAGAGAAAGCAAAGAATATGGCAAAAACAAGCTTCAATACAATTTTGTAAACCCTTATGAAAATAAGGATACCGCAATGATTCGTGCACTGGAAGATTCATTAAATAATTTTTACGGACTCACAGGTATATTTCTGAATGCTCCCGACGAAATAGGTGATGATATCAATATGAAAAGACTGATACATGGAGCAGTGGTAAAGTATGGAGATAAAACTGTAGGTATTGATCTATTGAAAGGAGCAAAATCTTTTGGCACAGAACCGGAACAATTAGCTGAGCTATATAATAATGTAGAAGCTTCCATAGAATATAAATTTGCCAGCGCTATCCAAAAAATAACTGCTGAGAAAAAACCAATAGTAGCTTATGCTTTAGGCCATAGCGAGGAGTGGGGCTACAACGCGGACGATGCAGTAAGAACCCTCAGCAATGAATATGATACCGATACGATCAACATAAAAGCAGTGGATTTTATTCCACCGCAAATAAATGCAATCGTTATTGCAAAGCCCCGGCAATCTTTTTCTGATGAGGACAAATTAAAAATTGATCAGTACATCATGAACGGCGGCAATGTATTCCTGATGATGGATAACATGTATGCCGAATTCGACAGCTTGTACCAATCTCAAGGCTTCATTGCATTCGACAGAGGATTAAATCTTGAAGACCTTTTATTCAATTACGGCGTGCGCATTAACCAAAGCCTGCTGCAGGATATGGAGTGTGATAAGCTGCCACAGGTAAGTGGCGAGGGTCAGCAACGACGACTTGTGGATTGGCCCTTTTTTCCTGTATTGAATGGTACCGATCATCCTATAAGTAAAAATCTCGATGGCATCAGGACATTGTTCCCTACCACTATGGATACAGTGGAAGCTGCAGGTATAAAGAAGACCGTATTGCTTCGATCTTCTAATAATTCAAGAATAATTAATGCTCCTGCAAAAATTGATTTTGAATATTTACAAATAGCTCCTGATCAATCTCTTTTTCGCAGTAAAGAAATACCTGTAGCAGTATTATTAGAAGGAAGCTTTCGATCGCTTTATACAGGGCGTGTGCCTGCTGCTGTTGCCGGTGAAATGAAGAGCAGGAACCAACCTTTTAAGAGCAATTCAGAAAAAGGCAAACTCATAGTAGTATCTGATGGCGACATTGCGCTCAACCAATATAGCCCCACAATGGGTGCTTTACCTATGGGCATGAACCTATTCACGAGATATACATTTGCAAACAAAGATTTTTTTATAAACTGCCTTGAATATCTGGTCAATCCTACTGATATATTACAAACAAGGTCCAAAGAATATACTTTAAGGCTATTGGATCGCCGTAAAGTGTCGGAGGAAAAAGCAACCTGGCAATCCATTAATATACTATTTCCTTTACTTATTGTTATTTTATGCGGAATCACATATCAGCAATTGCGTAAAAGAAAGTATGCGCATCTTTAAAGAGAAGCACCCCGCCTGCGATCAGTATATTTGCGTGCTAAATGTGAAAATGAATGACCGCAGACCAGCTTACTTATTTAGTTTTTGGAATTGTAATCGTTGTAGCACTTGTAGTAGATCTTGGATTATTAAGCAAAAAATCTGCAGAGATCAGCATAAAAAAAGCTTTATGGCAAACGCTTTTTTGGGTGTCCCTGGCATTTGCTTTTTTTGCTTTTTTATGGTGGGAAAGCGGGAAGGGGCCTGCATTGGAATATATCAGCGCCTACCTGATGGAGTGGAGCCTGAGTATTGATAATATTTTTGTTTTTATTTTAATCTTTTCTTATTTCAAAATTGAGAGTGACCATGTAGCCCGGGCCCTGCTTATTGGTATTGTACTGGCTATTGTTTTCAGGATTATTTTTATATCTATAGGTGTAGCATTGGTAGAGCGGTTTCACTGGCTGCTTTATATATTCGGTGCTTTTTTAGTATATACAGGAATCAAGATATTCACTGTGCGGCAGGAAGATGAATATAATCCTGCCAATAGCACCGTGTATAAATTCATCAACCGTATTTTCCCGATCCTCCACGAAGATGTAAGTGGTAAACTCACCGTCGTTAAAAATGGCAAGCGTTTTTATACCAACATGTTTGTTGTGATCATCATGCTGGCTACTACAGATATTGTTTTTGCATTAGACAGTATCCCCGCTGTGTTTGCCATTGTTACAGATTCACCTAATAAAGAACTGATCATCTACACCAGTAATATTTTTGCTGTACTTGGATTAAGATCCCTGTTTTTTTTACTGAAAGGCGCAGTTAATAAATTTGAATATCTGCAGCAGGGTATTGCAATCGTACTCGTGTTTATAGGTCTGAAAATGTTAGTACCTATTTTTATTTCTGACTTCCATTTGCCTGTTACCATTTCACTACTCGTGATTGTAATTTGCCTCGTGGGCTCTGTAATGTATTCTATACAATCTGCCAACCGTAGAAAGAATGAAAATGATACTATCTAACTTTGATTCGTGTATTCAATTTCGAATATTTGCGAAATAGTAAAAGGTCACTTCATTCAACAACAAAATGAGGGGAGTATTGAACACCTGCTATTTGACAGCAGAAATATTACCCGTGCAGATTCTTCACTTTTTATTGCATTACATGGACCCCACAATGACGGTCATCAGTACATAGATGAATGTTATGCTAAAGGTGTAAGAAACTTTATCATAGATAATCCTCTTCCCATCATCAGTTTTGTAGAATGCAATATTATTATGGTTGCGGATACGGGTATTGCACTGCATCAATTAGCTCAGTACCATCGCCAACAATTCTCCATCCCCGTGTTGGGTATTACCGGAAGTAATGGAAAAACCATTGTAAAAGAATGGTTGTATCAGTTATTGAATCCTGAGTTCAATATTGTGCGAAGCCCAAAAAGTTATAATTCTCAATTGGGTGTACCCCTTAGTGTTTGGCAAATGAATGCAACGCATACCCTTGCGATTTTTGAAGCCGGCATTTCAAAAAAAGATGAAATGCAAACATTGCAAAAGATCATTCAACCTACGATCGGCATCATCACCAATATCGGTGAAGCTCATAGTGAAGGCTTTACAGATATTACAGAAAAGCTCTCTGAAAAACTTAGTCTGTTTACTGACAGTGAAATTGTAATCGGGTCAAAAGACATTTTACATTTTATACCAAAGGATAAAGTATTCAGCTGGTCTAAAAATGAAAATGCCACTGTTCGTATTTTGGCTGTTGAACAGAAAACCCACCATACATTAATCCATTATATTTTCGGTGATCAGGAAAGCACACTTACCATTCCCTTCATTGATGAAGCATCAGTTGAGAATTGCATTACCTGTCTTTGTGTCTTACTCCACCTTGATTATACTCATGAAATCATTAATGAAAGATTCGCACAGCTTCATGCCGTGGACATGCGGCTGCAGTTAAAATATGGTATCAACGGCTGTACCATTATCAACGATAGTTACAGCGCTGATCTCACTTCATTTACCATTGCTCTCCATTTTTTAGCACAGCAACATACTACCAGCAAGCGCACTGTTTTTTTATCAGATTTTGATGAAAGTGGGAAAAAGGATGAAGATTTATATGGCGCTATAGCCAAAGCATTGGTCGAACATAGAATTGATAAAGTGATCGCCGTAGGTGAAAAGATAAACGAACAACTAACCATTTTTTTGCAACCGGATATTGAAATTTTATTTTACCCGAATGTTGATGAATACTTAAAAACATTTAACCCTTTTTCATTTCAAAATGAAACGATTCTCATAAAAGGAGCACGGCGATTTGGTTTCGAACGACTTGTACAATTGTTTGAGACCAAAGTGCATCAAACAATATTAGAAATAAACCTTAATGCAATTGCACATAATCTGAAACAATACAAAGCATTGCTTCAGCCGCAAACCAAAATAATGGCTATGGTGAAAGCATTTTCCTATGGCAGCGGCAGTTCAGAAATTGCCAATATTCTGGAATTTAATAACGTTAATTATCTGGGTGTTGCTTATGTAGATGAAGGTATTGTCCTGCGCAGGGTAGGTATTGATCTGCCTATCATGGTGATGAATGCAGATGAGTCCGCATTTCTTTCGCTTACGAAATGGAATCTGCAACCGGTTATTTATTCGCCAAAACTTTTTAATCAATTCTTACAATTTTTGAAAGGCCAGGGCTTCATGCAGTACCCCGTTCACATAGAAGTGGAAACGGGTATGAACCGTCTTGGTTTTACACTTAAGGAAATTAATGTAATCGCAGAAAAACTATGTGAGGGTAATTATAAAGTAGAATCCATATTTAGTCATTTGGCAGCAAGTGAAGACCCTACGCAGGATAGCTTTACAACGGAACAGGCAGCTAAATTTATGGAAGCGGTTAATCTGCTTTCCCAATACATTCATTACCCTTTTTTAAAACATATAGCAAACTCCGCAGCCATTCTCAGGCATTCACATTTGCAAATGGATATGGTCAGGCTGGGCATAGGGCTTTATGGGGTGGAAAGTGAAAATGAAAATTTAGATCTGCAACCTGTGGCTACTTTGCGTTCCACTATAGCACAACTAAAACTTCTCAGGCCAGGGGATACCGTGAGTTATAATCGCCAGGGCGTCATGAATGAAGATGCATTGATCGCCACCGTGCGTATTGGTTATGCAGATGGCTATTCACGCCACCTTGGCAATGGCATAGGCAAGATGAGCGTACATGGACAACTGGCTCCCGTAGTGGGCACTGTATGCATGGATATGACCATGATAGATGTGACGGGAATTGCAAATGTGAGAGAAGGTGATGAAGTGATTGTGATGGGCAAAGAAGTGCCTGTAAAACAATTAGCTGAATGGGCACATACCATTCCGTATGAGATGATGACTTCTATTTCACAGCGGGTGAAAAGAGTGTATTATCACGAATGAAAGCATGTTGTCTATAAGTTAATAGTCCTGCACATAGTAACCAAATACTTCCTTAGCGTTTTAGGTAAATAGCTGGCACTTATCTTTGTCGCTATCATTTATTCTGTTTACTAAGCGTTCATGCCCTGATTGATCTTTGCTTGCAAAGTTTATCCCGAGCTGGACTCGGGGCTCCGTTCAACAGCAGAATATGTCATCATTTAATTTCAGCATGTGAAACTTCGATCAGCAGTTGCTATCATTTCATTGATCATTATTATTGACCAGGCTTTAAAATTCTGGATCAAGACCAGTTATCCATTTGGCCATATTATGGACGTAGGGGGCATTCCATGGTTCAAATTATATTTTATAGAAAATGAAGGTATGGCCTGGGGCTGGAAGCTTGGTGGGGACTGGGGAAAGATGCTACTTACCTTATTTAGATTGGGAGCCGTAATATTCGGAACCTGGTACCTGGGTCGGTTGATCAAACAAAATCATACAAAAGGGTTTATCATTTGCGCTTCGCTTATCTATGCGGGCGCCTTAGGCAATTTGATTGACAGTATGTTTTATGGAATGTTATTTTCCATATCCGATCACAGCACTGTAGCTTCTTTTCTTCCTCCGGGCGGTGGCTATGCAGGCTTTCTGCATGGTCATGTAGTAGATATGCTTTATTTCCCTATGATCAAATCTACTTATCCATCCTGGGTACCATTGGTAGGTGGAGAACCCTTTGAATTTTTTAGCCCCATCTTTAATATTGCAGATGCTTCTATTTCTATTGGCGTAATTACCCTTTTACTTTTCCAAAAACGTTTTTTGCACCAGCCGGAAAAAGAAACTTTTCACCCTACTGTAGAAACGGCTTCACAGACCAGCGATAATGCACATGTGATGTAATTATAATTATTAAGAGGTATTAGTAAGAAGTTGTTCGTGGAGTTAATAATAAAGTGCATTTCAGTTGTGCCGTAAGTACAAAATATTTGTAGTAGAAACAATGTTATATAATGGTTTGGTGTGCCGTCCCGAGCCCTGCGGGACACAACATCAGGCAGAAATGTCTCGTGCCAACGACACGGAATTATGTTTAGGCTGAATTTCTACAAATAATTTGCTCCGATGGAGCAATAGAGAAAAATTCGCCCAACAGCATTTTCTATTCATAATTTGCAAACCACTCAGAATCCCATGTATCAGGCTTTTGTACAGTTTCCTGCAAATGAGGTACTCTGTCATCCCAAAAGGTAATAAATGAAACTGCTATAGCATCTGATGCAGGTATATCTTTTAAATTAGTATATGCTACCGTTAATGACGGTTCCGCTTGTGCAATGGGTAAAGATTGACTTTTCATCTACATAGGACGTTGGGGAGAGGGTTTAATTATAAGAAATGCTGTTAAAATAATACAAACTATAAGCTTTGTAACAGCCATGTTTTGTAGCCTCATCAATCCAGCCTACCCACCATTTTCGCAGGATCTACAATGGCATCAAAATCTTCAGGTTGGATATAACCCAGTTGCACTGCCATTTCTTTTAATGTTGTCCCTTCTTTATGCGCCTTCTGTGCTATCTCTGCAGCTTTGTAATAACCAATCTTCGTATTCAACGCTGTTACGAGCATCAGCGAATTGTCAACATGTTTTTTGATGTTGGCTTCAATAGGTTTTATACCCACAGCACATTTATCATTGAAACTTACACACCCATCACCTATAAGGCGGGCACTGTGTAAAAAGTTATAAATCATCATAGGCTTAAAAACATTCAATTCAAAATGGCCCATAGACCCGCCTATACTTATAGCTACATCATTACCCATTACTTGGGCAGCTATCATGGTCAGTGCTTCACATTGCGTTGGATTAACTTTGCCTGGCATAATGGATGACCCTGGTTCATTGTCAGGAATGCAAAGTTCACCGATACCTGAACGTGGACCGGAAGCAAGAATGCGTATATCATTGGCAATCTTCATAAGGCTTACAGCAATGGTCTTTAAAGCGCCATGGCTTTCCACGATGGCATCGTGCGCTGCGAGCGCTTCAAACTTATTG